>OLRR01000021.1_pt1 | contig 145192 bp, 143 predicted proteins | sample 1671941 | NCBI WGS metagenome assembly OLRR01 (sample SAMEA3136628, study PRJEB25190) | human gut metagenome
TTAAGTCAATGACTTGTTCGAGTGTGTAGCCTTCTTTTTTTAGCCACTTAATAAGTCTATATATCTCGCTGCTGGTCATTTCTTCACCACCTTCCTCCTCTGATGTCTTTATTGCTTCAAGGTGTCTAAGATTATTGCTTTTAAGCACCTTGGCAGAGGCTCTTATATAATTTTTATTTTCCTTATCGTTCGGCATAGGTGTCCTCTCCTTTTTATTAATTATTGCTTTTGAAGTCTCTGGCTGTCGGCTCTTATTTCGACGCTGCTTCAAAAGCATATGTTCTTGATTTTGTCAAAAACTCGCAGAGTAATAAATAAAAAAATTTTTAGTTATAGCTTAGAAAAAATTATTTTATTTATGGTTTTGATGAAATCAAGGTTATATGCTAACTCCCTAAGGCGGAATAAGTGCTGACAGTCTGATACTCAAAAGTTGTATTAATAAAGGAGAGTCAGCCGGGATAAGACAGAAAATAAAACCGTGTCAGCTTGCTGACACCCTTTTTATCGTTAACGATATGGTTAAGCCTCTTTGTGATGACTTAGAAAGCAAGTTTTGAAGTGCTCGAGTAATTTACAAAGCGTAATAAAAAATAAAGAAAAACACGCCGATGAAGTGTTACGGTACTCGTTTGAGTGCTACCGTATTTCCTCATCAGCGTGCTTTTTTATATATTGTTATACTATTTGTTATCAAATTCTTTTAAGTATTGATTTAATAAATTGTTTTCATATAATAATTTGATTGTTAAATATATATCATCTGGAAGTTCATGTTCTAAAATTTCTGTAATTAAAAATTCCGGTAAGTTATAAGTTTGACTTAAGTTGTGCACATTTTTTCCTAGTTGAATTTTTTCTGCTGTTTCTTTATTTGTTAATTTTGGTGTAGGAAATTTATACGTGATTTCTGTAAATTCGTCCATGTATTTCTCCTTTATTTTTTTGGTAGTTCTGTTTTTGTATTTGTAAATCCTAATATGTAATCAGCTGATACATTATATAGTTTACATACTTTGATTAAGAATGAAGCTTTAATTTCATTAATTCCTGTTTCATAACGTCTGTATTGTTCTCTTTTAAGGTTTAAGTAGTCTGCTACTTGCCCTTGTGTCCAGTCGTTATCTTCTCTTAAATCTTTTAATCTTTCTGTATAATACAATTTTATCACCTCATTAAAATTTTATCATATAAAAGGAACAAAAGTGTTGCAAAAGGAACACAAGTGTGGTATTCTATTTATGGAACAGTTATGTTCCTTTGAATTTATCGGCGGATATAAACGCAAAGGAGATGTATCAGTGACTTGGTATTTAATTTTATTTTTGATTGCTTATTCTTGTTTTTTGGTTGATTTGGAGGATGTTATTCATGCTTGATTCTGCTGAAGTATCTGCTATGTTAGATATACTTATTTTAAATTCTATGTTTGCCGGTCTTTATTTTGGATTAATTGCACCTAAATTTCTTAAATTGATTTATTTTTCTTGTGATTTTCTTTCAAAAAAATTAGGCAAAGACAAAAAGAAAAAGGAGAAAACAGATGAAAAATAATTTTAGTGTTGATATTCATTTAACTTTAGATTTGGATGATTCAGTTGATTTGTACCTTTATGAATATTTACTTTATGTAGGTAATCATTTAGTTGATTCAAGTTTTTCTAATGTTATTATCAATGTACTTGTTAATTCTGCTCATAACGATAAAGATTTCATGACTTTTGCTCAATTTCTTGATAAATTTTGTGATAATTCGGAGGTGATGAAATGAACGAAAAGCGGACGGCTACCCCCTACACTAATAGGGGGGTAGAAAATACATCAGAATATCCGATAATCCTAGATTATATCACGCTTTCGGGGCATTTTCAGACATTCAATGAAATGATAGATTTTTTAGGGCTTAAAAGTCTTGAAAAACAGTTTGAGGTTACGAGTCCTCGTTGGTTCTATAAATACGCTTTGACCTATGATAATGTAATTACGTTAATGCTCCAGCAAAAGGACAGTATAACTTCTGCTTGTATTAATATATCAGGTAGAGGTTGTAGGATTATGGAAAGTTTTTCCTGTTTTAGTTTAACGGATATTATTTGTAAATGCGTTGAGCGTGACGGCTTTAGTATATCTCGTGTCGATTTGGCAATGGATGTAATTGATAATAAATTTGATATTCAGACTTTGGTAAAAAATTATCGTAAAGGTAATTATACATGCCGTTCTAAGTTCTCTAATGTAATGGAGAGTATAGATGACGGCATAAAGGGTACTAGTTTGTACTTTGGTAAACAAAAGTCAAATATCTATATCAATATTTACGATAAAAGAGCCGAAAGAGGATATAAGCCTGAGGAGTTTCCTAATTGGACTAGGTGTGAAATCAGATTAAGAGGTCCGAACGCTCAGGGTTTTGCTCAACAACTTTATGACAGTGGTTTGAATGTTGGTTTTTTTATGCCGGCATACTTAATAACTATCTTAGATTCGTTGTTAATTCAAATGATAGTAATAAAGCTCGTTTACCAACGGCGCCGTATTGGAAAAAGTTACTATCGCATACCGATAAAATATCGGTGTTCTCTAAGGTAGGCGTTGAGTATGATATGTCAAGTTTTGAAAAATATTTGTTTAATCAATGCGGTTCGAGTATATTAACATATTTGCAAACTCACAGCATGCAAAGTTTAATTGATGAGCTGGGTCAGAGAGACATTAAATTAAATAAAAAGCAACAGCTGTTAGTTGATAATTATGTTCAGGACTGCGATTTTTATATAATCGAATAACGGAGGTAATTAATATGTTCGATTCACTTATAGCAACTTTTAAGGCATTCGGTCCTACCGAATGGAGTATGTTTGTTTCTACCATAATCTGTGTTGTGGTATTGTTTATTCAAAATGCAGGCTTGCTTAAATGCAAGGATAAACTGGAAGCCTATGAGTTAGAACTTAAAGATAAGTCTAAACTCATAGAATATTATGAAAATATAACAGGGAAGGGGTTTGTTGTAAATGAAAGCACAAATCAAGATTAAAGCTCCGGTCATTGATATGTATTCAACAGATTGGGAGTTTGACGGCAAAAAAGGTACTACTCATTTTGTTGTAATTTATGATTATGAAACACATCAGGCAGAGAGATTGACTCTTCCGAATGAGGATATTTCTTTGTTTAATGTTGTAAGTAATTTATCTTTGCTTGATGAGTATGAACTCGTTTGCGAACTTAATGAGGCTTATGGCAAAATTAAAAAGACATTGGTCGGAGTGGTTCAAAATGGAAAATAATGAACTTCTTCAGACAATTTATGTTCAAGTCGGTTGTATACTTGTAATTCAAATATTGGAGTTTGCCATTGATTATGTGGTTAAACCTCTTAAAAATTGGATTTCAAGTATGTTTCCCGAGGATTGGGGGAATGGTAAATGATTAAAGAGTTAGTTATTTTTTGTATAGCTGTTGCATTTCTTATGTATGGTGTTATCGCTGCGTTAAGGGATTTAACACGGAAGATAATCAAAATTACATATGAGATAAAAAAATCTAATAAAAAGGAGGTAATACAGAATGTTCAAGACATTTCTTGCGGACACAGTTCTGGACAAGACAATCACATCGTCAATGGTTCAGGGTGTTCTTGATGAGGTAGTTGCTATTATTCCTACTCTTATCCCGGTAGCAATTTCATTTATTGCTATTCGTAAGGGTATCAGCTTCTGTCTCGGCATGCTTCGTTCAGCATAATTTAATCTTTTTTGTATATTTTTATGTTATTTGTTTGCGGGGGTACGGAGAAATCCGTACCTCTTATTTTTTTAGAAAGGAGTTTTTCAAAATGAAAAATAAATTAAAAATTGCTGTGTGTGCAATTTTTGTTGTGATTTTTTCGCTTTTGCCTATGAGTGTTTTTGCTAAAACTGATAATGTGAGTGCAAGTGATTTAATAAGAATTGCAAAGGATAGTAACCCTGATATGTATACTATTGACTCAAATCACAGTACCGCTATTTTTGAGGACGATAATAATTATTATCTTGTTGTTGTATCACGTGTTGTTACATATCGATGTGGTAGTTATGGTACTGTTTTTGAATGTGTTCGTCCCGGCACTAATTCGTTTGATTTTCAAAAATATACATTTCCTAAATTAAATTGTTATGACGTTACATTTGATACAGTGCATTGTAATTCTGTTGTTGGTCGTTATTTTGAATTTGGTTATCCTACAAAGTTTATATATGCTAATCAAAATGTCTATGGTAAATGGCAAGCAGAGTCAACAGATACTTCAGTAATTTTTTTTCAGCAAATGAACTCGATTCCGCAGGGGACATCGAAACGGGTTCCGCTGAATACCACACTGTCCTCAATTCAATTAACGGGTATCTTAGACGAAGTTATATCGCTCTTACCGATATTGTTTCCCGTCTTGATAGCATTTATAGCAATCAGGAAGGGTATAGCGTTCTGCTTAGCGACATTAAGAGCCTCTTAATTGATATAGAAAAAGATACTACTGTTATTCAGTCTTGGGGTAATATGTACTTTAAGAAGTGGCAAACATATTTTTCTAATATGCAACGATATTTATCGGGAATTGCTGATGATGTGCATACTATTGTATCTGATTATTTCCCTCCTAGTCCTAATTTTATTCAGTCTACACAATGGTTTCATTTTTGGGATACATTCCGTGAAAAATCTTTTGATGTTGTGCTTAAAGATACTTTACTAGAAGTCCAAAAAGAAATTGATAATCAGGTTAATCCTTTGTCTGATGACAATAAGGAAAGTTATACTGCTGCGGTTGATAATCTTAAGAAAACTACTTTTGTTGGTTCTGCTTATGATGTAGTTGAAACTTTTCCTAAAAAACTTAATGAGGCTCTTAATGCTGATAGCCGTTCTGTATTACAGTTTACCACAGCCGGAACTAAAAACAGTTACTTTAGTTTACCGGCAAGGACATATAGTATTGATTTCAGTTGGTATAAACCTTTTAAGCCTACTGCTGATGTAGTAATCAGTGCTTTTATTTATCTTGGTTTTGCTATTGCATTCTTTAAGCGTTTGCCGGAGATTATTCAAGGTGCTGGTGTTGCTAATGTTGGTTTTTCTGATTTCTATGAAACACGTTTTGGTGATTCGCCTGATAATGATATGGCTAATTTTTATTATAATTATTTAGTTAGTAACGGCGGTATTGATGATTTTGATAATTTTGAACAATGGCAGGACTCTAAGGGTAACCGTCATAATTTTTAGGAGGTATAGTATATGATTATAATTCAATTTATTAATTATATTTGTCAAATGTTTGAGGGTACTAATATTACTCTTACTGATTTATATCAGGGTTTTGATGTTCTTAAAGAGGCTATTGGTTTTATTAGTTTCTTTATTCCTATGCAGCCTATTATTACTTGTGTCGGTATAATTGTTGCTTCATATTCTTGGCGTTTGTTTGTATCGTTATTCAAAATGTTGTGGTCAGTTATTCCGCTTCTCTAGTATTTGCCTTTTCGTTGGCTCGCTGTGCGAGCCCGAAAAGGCTCTGAGAAGTTCTCGAAAGGAGATGTATATATAATGGTAAAAATATTATTTAAGACAATATTTAATTGTTTGTGGGTTTTAATTAAGCCTTGTTTGTTTGTTATTATTCCTGTTGCTGTTGTTTTTTCTATTGCTTTTGGTATTGCATATTATCAAAAGAAAAAGAGCGGTACAGCCGTTAGAAAGGTTATTGCTCATACTAATCCTAAAGCCGATTATTCATTATTTACAAAGCTTTTTGTACAGCTTCCTCGTCAGTTCTGGAAGAATTATTATAATAAGGAAGTCGGCGAATTTCGTGAACACGGAATTATTATGTTTACCGGTGCTCAGGGTCAGGGTAAGACAATAGGCGAAACTAAGTATCTTATGGATATGCAGTATCGTTATCCGTCCTGCCGTGTTAATACTAATTATGGTTATAAGTTTGAGGACGCTCCTATTGAGTCTTGGCGTGATTTGGTTGATTATAATAACGGCAAGAAAGGTATAATCTGTGCAATAGATGAATGTCAAAACTGGTTTAGTTCGTCAATGTCAAAGAACTTTCCGCCTCGTATGCTTGCTACTGTAACGCAAAATAGAAAGAATAAGCGTGTAATTGTTATGTCGGCTCATTTCTTTATGGACGTTTCTAAGCCTATTCGAAAACATTGTACCGAAGTCAGAGCCTGTCATACATTTCTAGGTTGCTTTACTGTTGTTAAGCGTTGGCGTCCTATTATGAACTCTGATGGGGACGTTATGAAAAAGAAAACCTTAGGTTATTATTGTTTTGTTCATTCTCAGGAACTTTATGAGGCTTATGATACTTTAAGAGTTGTTAAAAATTTAAGTGCTGCAGGATTTGAGTCTGACACTTGGACAGAGGATAATGAGTATAATGGCGGTGGTCAACTTCGCCCCGGCAAGAGGCATTTAAGCAGGCGAAGAAAGCAGGATGTTGAGCGTGATGTTATGAACGCTATGGACTCTTGTTATATTTTGATGAATAGTAATAATTCAAAAGGGGATAATTTTTGATGACTGAAAAAGAGAAAACTAAACTTTATGCTTATTATATTAATAAGGATATGCGGCTTTATGACGATTTAGTTACATATTCTAATCGTTATCAGGTTAGAGATACAGACGAGATAGACCACCTAGAAAGTATTATATCTATTGTACGCAAAAAAACATTTGACGAGGTTATGTTGGAGGTATTTAGACTTCTAGATTTACCACCATTTCAAAGCAAAAAGGGCGGATAATAGCGCCCTTATAATTTTTGTTCTAATTGCACAAAATTAATATTTTGTGCAATATGGGGAAGTCGTAAATGTGGAAAATACCGTATTTACGGTGTAAAGTCGGTTTTTGTATCCTCGTTTTTAATTGCGTCATAATTTTTTCGTTTATTCAATTAATATTAAAATTATCATATACAAATGAATTTAGTTCATTTGCTTAATACATTTACATATATTTATATTGCTTTGTTTGCAGCACTTAACGCACAATAATTAAAAGCATTTAGTAATTGAGATTTGAAAAGTTATTGTATTCACAGAAAACGGCAGCTAAGTAATAAACCTCTTCTTAAGATACCTTAGGGCTTGATTTACAAAACCAATTAAATGAATATATTAAAGAGACAGCAAAATTTAACTCTTTCCCAGTAATGATTATTCCTTAAAACCTACACATCAAATCGATGGTTATATAATTATTTTCTAATTCCTATTGATTATTTTTATTCCCTTTGATATTATTATAAAGTAGCTAAAAAGTTTTGTGCAATCAAGATGAGGTGATTATTATAAAGCGTGAAGATATAAATAAGCTTCCGAAGCTAGTGCAGGATTATCTTATATATATTGAGGCAATAAAAGGTCACAGTTCGCAATCTGTGCTTGAATATGCCGGAGATTTGAGAACCTTTTTCAGATATATAGCAAAAGAAAAAAAACTATCAAATAGCGATATCGATGACGAAGATATTGATCTTTCCGTTATAGATATTGATGTTATTAAATCAATCACTCTTAATGATGCATATACATTTCTTATTTATTGCAAGAATATAAGACAAAATAACGAAGCCACCAGAGCAAGACGTGTCATTTCAATACGAAGATTTTTTGCGTACTTAACTGATAATTTGGGACTGCTCAGCGTAAATCCTATGAAAAACCTTGATGCGCCTAAAATAAAAAAGTCTTTGCCGAAATATTTAACACTTGATGAATCTCAAAAGTTGCTTTCGGTTATTCACGGTAAGAATAAAGAACGGGACTATGCTATAATTACTCTGTTTTTGAATTGCGGTATGAGGCTTGCGGAACTTGTTTCCATTGATTATACCGATATAAAATCAGACGGTACTCTCGTTATAACCGGTAAAGGAAATAAAGAAAGAACCGTCTATCTTAATCAGGCGTGCATTGATGCCATCACTGATTATATGAAGGTACGCCCCAATGACAAAGTTAAAGACAGAGCCTTGTTTTTGAGCGGCAGATACAAGCGAATCAATAAAAGAACAGTACAGGATATGGTTGAAAAATATCTTAAAGAAGCCGGGCTTGGAGATCGTGGCTTGTCCGTGCATAAATTAAGACATACAGCGGCTACTTTAATGTATCAGTACGGAAATGTAGATGTTCTTGTACTTAAAGAAATTTTGGGTCACGAAAATTTGGGCACAACCGAAATTTACACTCACATTCAAAATGATGCAGCCAAACAAGCCATTGATTCAAATCCGCTTGCAAGCAGTAAATCGGATTTCAAAGAGTGATGATTGAACTCAGCAGAAATTCAATCAAACTGTTTACAGTTGCAACGCATATGATTTCCAATACATAGACACAAAATTTTTTCAAATAATACGAGGCGTTGTTAATTTCACTCGATTCTTTCATAAATGTTGATTTGAATATTTTTTTGCTCAACTCCCCTGCCTGATTTACTGTAAAAATCATAATCAGCATAAAGGCAGAAATTTCGGGTGCATTAAGTAAAAGCGAATATCCTAAGCCTTTAACATTATACAATGTGTAATAATATGACAGTTTAACAGCAATTTCAAATCCGCAAAGAAACGGAATTATATTAACGGCATGATAGCCTATGACACTCAAAGCAAACACAACGGCTAAAATATATACGCACAAATATGTAATGATTTTTTGAACAAAAATTGATAAAAAAGTATTATCGTTTGATATAAGTATCTTTTCAAGAGTTTTATTCAAAGCGTCTGTATCTAGGTTTTTATAAATCAAAGTACCTGCAATTAAACCTAAAACATATATTGCGGTAATGAGTATATAGTGCTTATTTTCTTCAATCAGTTTTGAATAATCCGTATTCTTTTTAATTTTAATATTATCCATTTGATATTACACCTTAAATTTAGCTTTTCTTTTTGATATAATAAGTGAGGCAATAAATGATGACAGAAGAATTGCTGTAAATTCCGATACTGTCAGTATAATATTTTTTATTGTAAAAGCATTTATAAGCGTGACGATAATCAACAGTGAATTTGATATTAAAGACATAATCAGTATATTGTTCTTTACTTTTCCTGTTGATATTAACGGTGTAAGCAATGAAGAAATAACTAAAACAGCAACAGAAAATATATTATAGTATGTATCTCCCAAATCGAGTTTTATGATTATTTCAGAAAATATCAACAGAAATAAAGCCGAGACAACAATAGAAGATATTACTGATTTTACTATGAAAGCTGTTAACAGATTGTTGCTTTTAATTATTTTTTTGCTCATAAAAAAATCCTCCGATTCTATCCATTAAAGGATATTCGGAGGATTGATTTTTTATTACAGATAAATCAGTCTTTTTTATCTTTTTTCTTTTTCTCGTTTTTCTTTTGAGCGGCAGCCTCTCTGGCTTTTTCAACCTCTTTTTTGTGCTGCTCTGTTTTGGTGATATTTGTGTTAATTGCCCAGCGCTGTATCTTCATCTTATTTCTGTCGGCGCCGGTTTCAATAATGAGGTCTTCCTCACGAATTGTAACAACTTTGCCAACAATGCCGCCGATTGTAACGATTTCGTCACCGATTTCAAGCGAAGAACGCATTTCTTGCTCTTCCTTTTGGCGTTTCTTTTGGGGTCTTATCATCATAAAATACATTGTGGCAACCAAGAGTACCATAAGTATGATGTAAGATGTTGTACCGTTTTTGCCGCCAGCTGCGGTAGCGGCAGAATTTGAAAGTAATATAAAATCCATAATTTTTCTCCTTATGATTTATTCATCTAATTATATAATACACTTTAGTGAAATGCAAGTTAAATTTATATTCTTGTGTCAAGTTTTACACAATATTCATTTTTATAGTCTTCAAAACTGTTATTTTCTATATTGCTTCTGATCTCGGTCATAAGATTATTATAGAAGTATAAATTATGCATAACGGCAAGTCTCATTCCGAGCATTTCTCCTGCTTTGAGCAGATGCCTTACATACGCTCTTGAGAAATTTTTACAAGTAGGACAATTACATTCGTCATCAATGGGGTGTTCATCAAGTGTATACTTTGCGTTGTTGATATTAATTATACCCTTTTTAGTAAATAATTGTCCGTGTCTTGCGTTTCTTGCAGGCATTACACAGTCAAAAAGATCGACTCCTCTGCTGACACCCTCAATAATGTTTCCCGGAGTGCCGACACCCATCAGGTATCTCGGTTTGTTTTCCGGAGCATATGGTTCAACCGCCGATATAATTCTATACATATCCTCTTTAGGTTCGCCTACTGCAAGTCCGCCGATTGCATATCCGTCTAAATCAAGTTTTGCGATTTCTTTCATATGCTCGATTCTTAAATCGTCAAAAGTACAGCCCTGATTGATGCCGAAAAGCATTTGATGTTTGTTTATGGTTTCAGGTAAAGAATTAAGTCTTTCCATCTCTTTTTTTGAGCGTTCAAGCCATCTTAGAGTTCTTGCGCAGGAATCTTTTGCATATTGATATTTAGCGGGATTTTCTACGCATTCGTCAAAAGCCATTGCAATAGTTGAAGCAAGGTGGGACTGGATTTGCATACTTTCCTCGGGTCCCATAAATATTTTTCTGCCGTCTACATGAGAATTAAAAGTAACTCCCTCTTCGGTAATTTTGTTTAACTTTGCCAAAGAAAAAACCTGAAATCCGCCCGAGTCGGTCAAAATAGGTCTGTCCCAATTAGTGAATATGTGGAGTCCGCCTAGTTCAAAAACTTTATCGTCGCCCGGTCTTACATGGAGGTGGTAGGTGTTGCAAAGCATTACCTGAGCACCGACTTCTTTAAGGTCTACGGTTGATAAACCGCCCTTTATTGCCGCAACGGTTGCAACATTCATAAAACAAGGTGTCTGTACTGTACCGTGAACAGTTTGAAATTCGCCTCTGCGTGCGTGTCCTTCTTTTTTTAACAGTTTATATGCCATAATTTCTCCTATTTTGTATCAATGAATAAGCAGGCGTCACCGAACGAGAAAAACCTGTACTTCTCTTTTACGGCAATTTTATAAGCATTCATAACATTATCATATCCTGCAAAAGCCGAAATCAGCATAATGAGCGTGCTTTCGGGTAAATGGAAATTTGTTATGAGTCCGTCAATGCACTTAAACTCATAGCCGGGATAAATAAAGATTGATGTGTCGTCCTCGTCCTCACAAATACAGCCGTTCTTTGTTGCAACTGATTCGAGCGTTCTTGTGCTTGTTGTACCAACGCTGATTACTCTGCCGCCGTTTTTCTTTGTTTCATTAATCAAATCTGCTGTTTCTTTGCTGATGTGATAATGCTCGGTGTGCATTTTGTGTTTGGTTACATCGTCAACTTTTACCGGTCTGAATGTTCCGAGTCCTACATGGAGTGTGACATATCCTATTTTAACGCCCATATCTTCTATTTTTTTCAGCATTTCTTTGGTAAAATGCAGTCCTGCCGTCGGAGCGGCTGCTGAGCCTAGTTCACGGGAATAGACGGTTTGGTATCTTTCACCGTTTTTGAGTTCCTGTGTAATATAAGGAGGAAGGGGCATTTTGCCTATTTTATCTAAAATGGTATATATTTCCTTTGAGTCGCAGTTAAAACGGATTTTTCTGTTACCGTCATCGGTTACGTCTATAACTTCGCAGTCTACAAGTCCTTCGCCTAATTCAAAATGAGTACCTATTTTTGCTCTCTTGCCGGGCTTGCAAAGACATTCCCATACATTATTTTCGTTTTGTTTGAGCAGCAGAAATTCTACTACGGCACCTGTTTCTTTTTTTACTCCGTAAATTCTTGCCGGAATAACTCTTGTGTCATTAAGAATTAAGCAGTCCCCTGCCCTTAGATAGTCGGGTAAATCTCTGAAAATTCTGTGCTCTGTCTCGCCTGTGTTTTTGTCGATTACCATAAGTCTTGAGGAATCTCTCGGCTCGGCGGGAGTTTGAGCGATGAGTTCCTCGGGTAAATCATAGTAAAAGTCCGATGTTTTCATTAACATTCTCCGATTTATTATTAATTATTAATTGACAACTATATATAATTAGTGATATTATATATACTAAATTATGTGAAGTTCAAAACACTTCGTATATTATATTGCAAAACATAAAATATTACAAGTTCTAAGGAGAAAATATTTATGAAAAAGTTTAATGTCGGCATCGTAGGTGCTACGGGCATGGTCGGTCAGAGATTTATGACCCTTCTTGAAAATCATCCGTGGTTTAATGTAACCGTTCTTGCGGCTTCGTCAAGATCGGCAGGTAAGCCTTACGGCGAGGTTATCGGAAATAAATGGTGTATGGATACTCCTCTTGCCGATAAATATAAAGATATGGTTGTTATGGATGCAACCGGAGATATTGATAAAATCACATCGATGGTAGACTTCGTATTCTGTGCGGTTAATATGAAGAAAGATGAGATTAAGGCTCTTGAGGAAGCATATGCAAAACACGAGTGCCCTGTTGTTTCAAATAACTCCGCTAACAGATTTACAGACGATGTTCCTATGGTTGTACCGGAACTTAATGCAGAGCATATTAACATTATCCCTGCACAGCGTAAACGTCTCGGCACAAAGAGAGGCTTTATTGCGGTTAAGTCAAACTGCTCTCTTCAGTCTTATGTTCCCGCCCTCTTCCCTCTTCATGAGAAGTTTGGAGTTAAGGATGTTTTGGTTTGCACATATCAGGCAATTTCAGGCGCAGGCAAAACTTTTGAGACTTGGCCGGAGATGATTGATAATGTTATTCCGTATATCGGTGGTGAGGAAGAAAAGAGCGAACAGGAGCCGCTTAAACTTTGGGGCAAAATCGAGGGCGATAAAATCGTTAAGGCAGATAAGCCTAACTTTACCGCTCAGTGCATTCGTGTTCCTGTATCGAACGGACATCTCGGAGCAGTATTTGTAAACTTTGAGAAGAAGCCTACAAAGGAGGAAATGATTGAAGTTTGGAAGAACTTTAAGGGCAGAGCGCAGGAACTTGATCTTCCGTCTGCACCAAAACAGTTCCTTCACTATTTCACAGAGCCCGACAGACCGCAGATTCATTCCGAGCGTATGCTTGAAAACGGTATGGCTGTTTCTATCGGCAGACTCAGAGAAGATACACAGTATCAATATAAATTTGTTTGCCTTTCTCACAACACCCTCAGAGGTGCGGCAGGCGGTGCTGTATTGCTTGCAGAACTGCTTGCGGCAGAAGGCTATCTTGACTGATTAAAGGAGAATATTTGATATGAAGAATCCGGTTTTTACAGGAGCTGCTGTTGCTATCATTACTCCTATGAATGATGATTTCAGCATTAACTATGACGAATTTAAGAAGTTTATAGATTTTCAGATTGATAACGGCACTGACGCCATTGTTATCTGCGGTACTACAGGTGAGAGTTCAACTCTTAAAACTGTTCATCACCTTGAGGCAATTAAGTTCTGCGTTGATTATGTAAACGGCAGAGTTCCCGTTATCGCAGGTGCTGGTTCAAACAATACCGAGTGCGGACTTGAAATTGCTACAAAGGCTTGTGAATACGGTGTTGATGCACTTTTACTTGTAACTCCTTATTATAATAAGTGCACACAAAAGGGTCTCATTAAACACTACACAATGTACCATGACGCAACCAATGTGCCTATTATTCTTTATAATGTTCCGTCAAGAACAGGCGTTAACATTACTCCCGAAACTCTTAAGGAACTTTCAAAACTTCCCAGAATTAACGGTGTAAAGGAAGCATCGGGAAATATCAGCCAGGTTATGAAAATCAGAGCACTTTGCGGTGATGAACTTAACATTTGGAGCGGTAACGATGACCAGATTCCTGCTGTTATGGCTTGCGGCGGTAAGGGTGTTATTTCTGTTCTTTCAAACATTTGCCCTCAGGAAACCCACGATATGGTTCAGGCTTATCTTGACGGTGACGCAAATAAGTGCACCGATATGATGGCAAAGTACCTTGAACTTGCAAATGCAATGTTCGTTGAGGTTAATCCTATCCCGGTAAAGGCTGCTTGTAATATGATTGGCTGGAACGCAGGTCCTTGCAAGATGCCTCTTTGTGAAATGACAGAGGAACACACTGAATATGTTAAGAGTGTTTTGCAAAAGTACGGACTTATCAAGTAAGTGATTTTTAGAGGATAATAATATGACAGATATTATATTAAACGGATGTTGCGGAAAAATGGGTCATGTAATCCAAAGTATCGTATCATCAAGAGACGATTGCAGAATTGTTGCCGGTGTTGACATTCATGATACGGGTGACTCTGACTTCCCTGTTTATTCTTCAATATCGGATATTAAAGAAAAGGCTGACGCAGTAATTGATTTTTCAAATCCGGCGTTGCTTGACTCAATGCTCGAATACGGAAAGAAGACAAAGACTCCTCTTGTTATTGCAACAACAGGATATGATTCCTGCCAAAAAAAGCAGATTGAAGAAGCATCAAAAGAGTGTCCTATATTCTTTACTTATAATTACAGCCTCGGCGTAAATCTTCTTGCAAGTCTTGCGAAAAAGGCTGTTAATATTCTCGGTTCTGATTTTGATATAGAGATTATTGAAAAACATCATAATCAAAAAATCGACGCTCCGTCCGGTACTGCTCTTATGCTTGCGGATGCTATTAACGAAGAACTCGATAATAAGATGAAATACGAGTACGACCGTCACTCAAAGCGTGAGAAAAGAAGTAAGAACGAAATCGGAATTCACGCAGTAAGAGGCGGCACTATTGTAGGCGAACACGAGATTATGTTTGCCGGCAGAGACGAAATAATTACTCTTTCGCATTCCGCAAGGTCAAAGGAAATTTTTGCTGTCGGTGCAGTTAATGCTGCGGTATTCATGAACGGCAAGGGTGTTGGAATGTACCAAATGAGTGACCTGCTTGATTAATAAACATTATATAATTATTAAAGGCTTTGGATTTTTCCAAAGCCTTTTTTAGTATTTATTTTTCTTTAAGAATATAATTCTTTAATTTTTGATAGCATTTTGGGTATATCAATGCTTTGAGGGCAATGAGATTTACATATTCCGCACGAAACGCATGCATTTGCATTAACATCAATTTTGCGATACTCTTCCATGCTTTCGTTAAGGGAAAGTTCACCGTTTTTGTATCTGTTATAAACGCTGAAAATTGTACTTATTTTTACGCTTTTGGGACAATCGGCGCAATAATCGCAACCGGTGCAAGATATAATATCTGATTTGTTAATTAAATCCGCTGTGTTTTTACAGATTTTAAGTTCTACATCATTCATTGGCTGAAAATCGGTAAGCGTATTCAAATTGTCTTGCATCTGCTCGGTTGAATTCATACCGCTTAGAATTGTAATAACATTTTTATAGCTCGCAACGAATTTAATTGCCCATGACGCAATGCTGCTTTGAGGAGAATGATTTTTCATTTGCTCGACAGCTTTTTTTGGAACATCGTTTGCAAGTTTTCCGCCTCGAACAGGCTCCATTACAATAATGGGAATGCCTGCCTGAGTTAAAAGTTCATATTGAGTCTTTGCGTCTTGATTTTCCCAGTCAAGATAATTCATTTGAATTTGGGCAAAATCCCAATCGTGCGAAGCAATAATTTTCTTTAGGTCGTCAACAGTTCCGTGAAACGAAAATCCGATATTTTTAATTAAACCCTGTGCCTGCTTTTCCTTTACAAAATCATAGGCTTTGTATTGCTCGCATTTTTCAAAATTCTCTTTATCCAAAGAATGTAACAAATAGAAATCAAAACAGTCAATGCCTGTTCTTTCAAGTTGTTTGTCAAATATTTTTTGCATGTCCTTTGGCGATTTACACAACCAAATAGGCAGTTTATCCGCTAAAAAATATGTGTCTCTCGGGTATTTTTTTAACGCAGTACCGATAAACTTTTCGCTCTTGCCCTGATGATACATATAGGCAGTGTCAAAATAATTAACACCGTTTTGGTATGCCATATCAACAAGTTGTTGACCTTTGGTATAGTCGATTAATGGGTTTGCTTCCCTTTTAAGAGGAGTTTTACAAGGCAGTCTCATTGTGCCGAGACCAAGCCTTGAAACCTCCGTATTCTTAAATTTAACTCTGTCTACCATAGTATTACTCTTTAGTCCAAGTTACTCCTTGCGGTGTGTCTTTTAGAATAATTCCTTTTGCCTTTAATTCATCACGAATTTTATCTGCGGTTGCCCAGTCTTTGTTTGCTCTTGCAGTCTGTCTCTGCTCGATAAGTTTTTCTATATCGTCGTCTATATCATTTGATTTTCTGTTATAAAGCAAACCTAAAACGCCGGTGAGTTCATCAAACATTTCAGCAGCTTTTTTGCAAACATTAAGAGAAACCTCTTTGTTTATAATCTCGGTATTAATAGTGCTTACCAAATTAAAAACTGCGGCGATACCGTCGGCTGTATTGAGGTCATCGTCCATAGCCTTGATAAATTCATCTTTAGAAGATGCGATAAGTTTAAGAATTTCCTCATTGTCGGCAATAGCCGATTTTGCATTTTTAATTGCAAAGTCAAGACTTTCACGGCAGGTGTAAAGCCTGTCTAATGCAGATTGGCACTGCTCAATAATATCAATGCTGTAATTAATGGGTGAACGATAGTGTGAGGAAATAAGAAAATATCTTATAACCTCATAACCGTATACATTTGCGATTTCTCTTACTGTCTTAAAGTTGCCGAGAGACTTGCTCATTTTTACGTTATCTACATTAATATAGCCGTTGTGCATCCAATATTTTGCAAATGGAACGTCATTTGCTGCCTCGGACTGTGCTATTTCATTTTCGTGGTGTGGAAATACAAGATCCTTTCCGCCGCAGTGAATGTCGATAGAATCGCCGAGATAACGCTTATTCATGGCAGAACATTCGATATGCCAGCCGGGTCTGCCCTTTCCCCACGGAGAGTCCCAATACGGCTCACCCTCTTTTGCGGCTTTCCAAAGAGCAAAATCCAGCGGATTTTCTTTCTTCTCGCCTATTGCAATTCTTGCGCCCGACTGTAAATCTTCAATAGGCTGATGAGACAATTTGCCGTAATCCTTAAATTTCAGCGTTCTGTAATATACATCACCGTCAACCGCATAAGCGTAGCCCTTTTCCTCAAGCGTTTTAATAATATTGATTATTTCGTCAATGTTTTCGGTAGCCTTTGGGTGAACGGTTGCGTCCTTAAAATTAAGACCGTGAGCGTCTGTCCAAAATTCTTTGATATATTTCTTTGATACTTCTTCAAAGGTTAAACCTTCCTCATTGGCTCTCTTGATAATCTTATCATCTACATCTGTGAAATTTTGAACAAATCTTACATTGTAGCCTCTGTATTCAAGATATCTTCTCAATACATCGAATACACAAAGCGGTCTTGCGTTACCTATATGAATATAGTTATATACAGTAGGACCGCAGGCGTAAATTTTTACCTCGTTTTTATCAAGAGGAACGAACTCCTCTTTTCTTCTTGTCATTGTGTTAAAAATCTTCATTTTTGCATCTCCTTAAGCTGCTCGATTTCTTTTTGCAACTTTTCTATTTTACATTCGTTTTCTCTTATGGCATTCATAACCGGGTCCGGTATATTGATTTGGTCAAGGTCGTCTACTCTCACTCCGTCAATCTTTACCACCTCGCCCGGAACTCCGACAACAGTACAGTTAGGTTCAACATCCTTTACCACAACGGCTCCTGCCGCTACTTTTGCGTTTTTGCCGATTGTAATGGGTCCGAGTACTTTCGCACCTGCGCCTATCATAACGCCGCTTTCAATGGTGGGATGTCTTTTTCCGATATCTTTACCTGTTCCGCCGAGAGTAACGCCCTGATATATCATAACATCATCGCCGACTTCTGCGGTCTCACCGATTACAATTCCGTTTCCGTGGTCTATAACAACTCTCTTTCCGATAGTTGCTCCCGGATGAATTTCTATTCCGGTTTTGTGAGCACATCTTTGGCTTATTGCTCTTGCTATAAAAGGCATATTGTGTCTTAAAAACCAATTAGCCCTCTTATGCAACCTCAAAGCCTTAAATCCCGGGTAAAGTAAAACGATTTCAAGCGGATTGCCTGCCGCCGGATCATGGTCGATAAAACTTTGAATGTCCTCTTTATATTGCTTAAACATTAATTTATAATCACCTTTCAAAAAAATAAACTGCCTCTGATTAACAGAGGCAGTTGTAACTGCGGTTCCACTCTGATTTATACTTTGACTACCTTCATAGTCTCGCCGATAACGGAGCAGCCGTCGCGGAATACTCGTTTCCTCCGTGAAACTCATGGGTGCATTTCACAAAACAATTTATACAAACTTTCACCGACCGTTTGCTCTCTGAATAAATCCGAGTTGCTACTTCTCCCAATCACTGTCTTTAAGTACATTATATTCATTTTAGAAAAAAATGCAAGTAATATCAAATAATATTTATTTTGTTTTTATATAATGCCAACCGTCAACAGCATACTTTATACCGCTTAAAAATGTCACAACGGCTGCAATCCAAAATGCTATTGTGCAGTAAATATTCAACCACTGCGGCGCATTAAAGCCGTTTGTGGCAATAATAATCTCTTGATCTTTTTCAAGAATTGCAAGGATTAAAAAAGTCATACCCGTTGTAGACATTTGAATAAAGGTTTTTGCTTTACCAAATACATTTGCGGCAATAACTTCTCCTTCAACGGTAGCGGCCATTCTCATACCGGCGACAAGGAATTCTCTTGCCATCATTATCATAATAACAAGATCTGTTCTGATGCCTAAATTAATTTGAATTAAAAAAGCCGCAAGGACAAGTGCCTTATCCGAAAGCGGGTCCATAAGTTTTCCGAAATCGGTAACAAGTTTTTCTTTTCTCGCAATATTGCCGTCAACAGTATCACTTACACAGGCAATAAAGTATACCAAAAGAGTCGCTACCCAATGGTATCTGAACTGCCACAAAGCAAAGAGCCATAATACGGGTATGCATAAAAATCTAAATACAGTAATTTTATTAGGTAAATTCATTATAAAATCGCCTCTCCAATTAAATCATATCCGTTATAATCGGTTATCTCAACATTGACAAAGTCTCCGATATTTAAGTTATTGTCACAGGTAAATATAATTCCGCTGTCAATCTCGGGAGAATCCATATATGAGCGTCCTACATATTTTTCTCCGTCAAAGGTATCGATTATAACCTTATATATTCTGCCGATACGCTGTTTATTTAATTCTTCGGTAATGGAATACTGTTTATTCATCAGTACCTCCTGCCTGCGAACTTTTACATCATCGTCAATTTGATTTTGCATATCGTAAGCCGGGGTGTCTTCTTCGGGTGAGAATGTAAAACAACCCATTTTGTCAAATTTTACATCTTCGGTAAATTTGCAAAGGTTTTCAAATTGTTCATCCGTCTCACCCGGGAAACCTACCATAAAGGTAGTGCGAAGTGCAAGGCCGGGTATTGCTTTTCTCATCTTAGAAATGAGAGCCCTATAATCATCGCCGTCCCCTACTCTATTCATATTTTTAAGAACCGTCTTATCGGAATGCTGAAGCGGTATGTCAATATAACTGCAAACCTTTTCCTCATTTGCTATTACATCTATAAGACTGTCGGTAATTCTCTGCGGATAGCAATAAAACAGTCTTATCCATTCTATTCCGTCAATCTTAACAAGCTCTTTAAGCAGAATATCCAGACTGTATTTTCCGTACAAATCCTGTCCGTATTTTGTTGTATCCTGAGCGATAAGTATAAGTTCCTTAACACCGCTTTCGGCGAGAGCCTTTGCTTCGTCAACGCAAGACTCTATTGTGCGTGAGCGAAAGCCGCCTCGTATTCCCGGTATTGCACAATAGGAACAACGGTTGTCGCATCCTTCTGCAATTTTGAGATAAGCCCAGTGTGACGGTGTAGAAATAATTCTTTCGTCATTAATTGAGAGATAGCATTTATTCGGAAACGAGGTTGTAACGATTCCGCAAAGAGCCTTATCGCAGGTCTTTACTATATCGCCGTTTGCGCCTATTCCGAGAACTGCGTCAACCTCCGGCATTTCTTTAATTATCTCATCCTGATACCTTTCGGCAAGACAGCCGGTTACAACAATTGCAGATATAAGTCCTGCATTTTTATATTCGGCAACCTCCAAAATTGTATCAATGGCTTCTTTCTTTGCCTGTTCTATAAAGCCGCAGGTGTTTACAATCATAACATCGGAATCTTCTATGTTATTTACTATTTCATATCCGGCTTTTTTTAACTTTGCAAGGAGTGCTTCGCCGTCCACCTGATTTTTCGGACAGCCCAGCGATATCATTCCGACCTTTCTGCTTATCATTAATTAGTATTCTCCGTTTTCTATTCGATTAAAAGCACTTTTAATATCATAATAAGAAAAACCTTTTCTCATTAATGAGGAAGTGACCTTTTTATATCCGTCCTCAGCTTTTAATTTATTTCTGTATTTTGTAAGTATCAAATCCACCAAAATGTCTGTGTTGTCAATTTCGGTTTCCTCTAAAGTGTCAGAGATAATGTCGGGTGCGATTCCCCGTTTATACATCTCTTGCTTAATAAAACTTTTTGACATTTTGCGACTTTCGCTGAGGTACTTTACTAAATTTCTTGCGTACTTCTCATCGTCAAGATAACCGTAGTCAATCATTTTCTCGATTGCTTTGTCGGTGTTTTTTTCGTCCACTGTACGAAGAAGTTTTGTTCTCAGTTCCTTAATAGAATGGTCACGGCGTGAGAGAAGGTCATAGCATTTGTCAATGGCTTTCTTATAATTGATTTTATCCGTTAACTCCTGCCACTGCTCTTCTGTAATTTCCTGACAGTCCTTAAAGTAATTTTCTGCCCAAAAGTCTATATCCGTTGTGATTCGGTACTCCTCATCAATCAGAAGATGAATCTTTTTTCCTCTGCCTTTAGTGTGAGAAATTTTCATCAATCTTCATCATCAATGGCGATGTCGAGCTTTGCTCTTGCGGCTGCTCTTGTTTGAGTTACGGGAGCCTTTTGAACAGCAGGTTGTGCTTTAACTTCCTCAGCCTCATCATCGTTGTTCTTATTTGCGAGCATTTCTTTAATCTGCTTTTCAAGAGTTGCCTGTACATCGGGATTGTTCTTAATTAAATCCTTAAGTTTATCCTTGCCCTGGAATCTTTCCTCACCGTAGGTAAACCATGAGCCGCTCTTACTTACTATTCCGAGCATAACTGCCATATCGGCAATTTCGCCTACTTTGTCAATACCTGTTCCGTAAAGAATATCAAATTCGGCAGTTTTGAATGGAGGAGCAACTTTGTTTTTAACAATCTTTGCTCTTGTTCTGGAGCCGATGAATTCATTTCCCGGTGCTTTTAACTGCTCAATCTTTCTTACATCAATACGCATTGAAGAATAGAACTTAAGTGCACGTCCGCCTGTTGTAACCTCGGGATTGCCGTAAATAACGCCAACCTTCTCACGAAGTTGGTTAATAAAGATTATGATACAATTTGATTTATTAATAGCACCTGTGAGTTTACGAAGTGCCTGCGACATAAGTCTTGCGTGTAAACCAACATGAGAGTCACCCATATCACCCTCAATTTCGCTTCTGGGAACAAGAGCGGCAACAGAGTCCACTACAATTATATCAATAGCACCGCTTCTGACCAACTGTTCCGTAATTTCGAGAGCCTGTTCGCCGTTGTCCGGTTGAGCAACCAAAAGCGAATCAACATCAACGCCAAGAGCCTTTGCATATGTCGGGTCGAGGGCGTGTTCTGCATCGATGAACGCAGCCTCGCCTCCTTGCTTTTGTGCCTCTGCAACACAGTGAAGAGCAAGTGTTGTTTTACCCGAAGACTCAGGACCGTAAATCTCAATTATTCTGCCTCTCGGAAGTCCGCCGATTCCGGTAGCAAGATCAAGCGTCAACGAGCCGGTTGAAACGGCATCTACATTAAGAGCCGAATTTTCGCCCAAACGCATAATTGCACCCTGTCCGTACTGCTTTTCAATCTGTTTAAGAGCAGACTCCAAAGCTGTTTTTTTATCGTTAATTTTTTTATCAACAGCCATAACTTTTCTCCTTAATTTTTTGTTTTTACTTATATATATTACTGAAATATTATACTAAATACTGTATGATAAATCAAGAAAAAGTCGCAAATTATACCATAAATCAGACTGTTTTGCCCCTCTTTTGAAAAAACTGAAAAAAAATGCTTGCATTTTGTGTTACTTTCTGTTATTATATTTGCGTTGTAAATAATTAAGGAGGTGTTCGCAAATGGCTAAATGTGAATACTGTGGTAAGGAAATGTCCTTCGGTATTAAGGTATCACACTCACACAGAAGATCAAACAGAACTTGGAAACCTAACATCAAAAGAGTTAAGGCTGTAGTAAATGGCTCTCCTAAGAGAGTATATGTTTGCACAAGATGCCTTCGTTCAGGTAAGGTTGAAAGAGCGTAATTATGAAAGTAAAGCCGTCATTTATTGACGGTTTATTTTTTATTTTACACAGATTTAACACAAACTGAATATTTGTCAAATTATATGGTCGTATATTTAACACGAGGTGAATAATATATGACTATTTTTAATTTATTGACATTTATAGGCGGTCTTGCAATGTTCCTGTTCGGAATGAGTTATATGGGAACGAGTCTTGAAAAGATCGGCGGCGGAAAATTTGAAAGCGTTCTTGAAAAAATGACGAATAACAGATTAAAAGGCGTTTTGCTCGGTGCGGGAATTACCGCAATAATTCAGTCTTCCAGCGCCGTTACGGTTATGGCTGTCGGTTTCGTTAATTCGGGAATTATGGGCTTGCACCAGGTAATCGGAATTATAATGGGCGCTAATATCGGCACAACGATTACAGCTTGGATTTTATCACTTACAAACATCAGTTCATCAAACATTATAATAAGTATGTTTAAGCCAACATCATTTACACCGATTCTTGCGATTATCGGAGTTATAATGTTTATGACGAGTAAAAAGGATAAAGTAAAAGATATAGGCTCAATACTCCTCGGTTTCTCGGTTTTGATTTTCGGTATGACAACTATGACAACTGCCGTAGAGCCGCTCAAAGAAGTAAAGGCTTTTATCGATTTACTTACTATGTTTTCAAATCCTTTGCTCGGTGTATTATTCGGTGCTGTGCTTACTGCGATTATTCAGTCTTCATCTGCATCGGTAGGTATACTCCAAGCACTTGCGATTACCGGAAGCATAAGCGTATCAACCGCATTTCCGATTATTCTGGGACAAAATATCGGAACCTGCATTACCGCTATTCTCTCATCTATCGGTGCAAACAAGAATGCAAAGAGAACAGCAACCGTTCACCTTTTATTTAACGTAATCGGCGTCGGTTTGGCTATGATACTGTTTTACGGTGCGAATGCAATATTCAAATTTCCTTTTTATAATGATACGGCAAATGCGGCAAACATCGCTATTATGCATACTTTATTTAATGTGTTTGCGACCGTTGTTCTCTTCCCTTTTGCCACACAGATAGAAAAACTCGCTTGCTTAATTGTGCCGGATTCAAAAAAAGAAAAAGAGAATGGTCTTGTTGATGAAAAATTTCTTATGACACCGTCTTATGCACTCGATAAGGTAAAGGAAAAATGCGACAAAATGGGTATGCTTGCCCAGACAAATGTAGAACTTTGCCTTGACATACTGAAAAAATATTCGCATAATAAAGATGAGATAATAAGTAAAAATGAAAAGAAACTCGATAAGTACGAAGACGAACTCGAAACCTATCTTGTAAAAATAAATTCAATGGACATGAGTAATTATGATTCAATCAGACTTTCAAAACTCAGCCACTCAATCAGTAATTTTGAACGTATCGGTGATTACGGTACAAATATTCTTAAGATAAAAAGAAGAATGCACGATAAGGATATTCACTTTACAAGAGACGCAAATGACGAACTTAATGTTATGGGCAGAGCAGTAAAGGAAATCGTTGAAAAATCAATCAACGCTTTCATAACGGACGATATAGATGCGGCACGGGAAATAGAACCGCTCGAGCAAGTAATAGATAATCTTAAAAATGAACTTAGAGCAAAGCACGCAAAGAGACTTCAAAACAATGAATGCACAATAGAAAACGGAATGATATTTTTTGATATAATCAATTCATACGAAAGAATCGCTGACCATTGCTCAAATTTGGCGGTATGTATAATTGAACTTTCTAAAGGCAGCTATCAAACACACGCATATCTTAAAAGCGTTAAGAGCAGTAATAATAAATCATTTATGGAGCTGTTTGAGGAATATTTGCATAAGTATAAGGTGAATTAAAATGAATAGATTGATTTATATAGTTGAAGATGATACGGCAATTAAAGAACTTGAAAGTTATGCCCTTATTAATTCCGAGTTTTCGGTGCAGGGTTTCGAGAGAGGAAAAGAACTTTTTGATGCTTTGACTATGAAAATTCCTGCACTGATTTTGCTTGACATAATGCTCCCCGATGAGGACGGCATACATATACTTAAAAAGATAAGAAGCACAATGGCATACAGGGATATACCGGTTATTATGGTAACGGCTAAAACCACGGAAATAGATGCAGTAAAGGGTCTTGATATGGGGGCTGATGATTATATAACAAAGCCGTTTGGCGTTATGGAACTTATCAGCAGAGTTAAAGCTGTACTCAGAAGGACTCAAAAGGCGGAGCATCAGCAAATTTTGATTTACAAAAATATTGTAATTGATGAAGCACAGCATAAGGTTTTTGTTGACGACGAGGAGATTGAACTCACATATAAGGAATACGAGGTGCTCAAATTACTCATTATCAATAAAGGCATTGTCCTTACCCGTGATAGAATTATGGAAAGTATTTGGGGCTATGATTTTGAGCAAGGAAACAGAACAGTAGATGTTCATATCCAATCCCTGAGAAAAAAAATAAAGAGTGCAGGTGTCCATATTAAAACGATAAGAAATGTCGGATATAAGGTGGGTGACTGATATGATTAACAAAACATTTTCTAAAATTTTAACTCTCGGTTTGAGCATTGTGCTTATAACAAGCGTGCTTACCACGTTTGTGTTCTATAAGAATTATGAGCAGCAGGAAAAAAAGAATTTACAGTCAACGGCGCAGATAGTAGCCTCAGAAATGAATAGCAATGATGACTATTCCTATATTTCAAGCCTTAACGAAAAAAACATAAGAATAACTCTGATTGACCACAACGGCAAAGTTCTCTCAGACAGTCTGGAGGACGCCGAAAAGATGGAATCTCACGCCGACAGACCGGAGTTCAAAGAGGCTCTTGAAACCGGAGAAGGTTCTGTAATAAGAAAGTCCTCCACCGTAGATAAAACCACATTTTATTACGCTGTTATGTTAGGTAACGGAAATGTTATGAGAATCGCCTCTTCCAGTGACAGTGTATATTATGCATTCTACAAAGCATTGATTTTTATTGCTGTAATTATGCTTGCGGTTATGCTGATTTCGCTTGCGCTGAGTTTCGTTATAACAAAAAGTATAGTTAAACCTGTTGTTGAACTCGGTCAAAATCTTGATAATATAGATAACTTTAAGACATACGATGAACTTCAGCCGTTTGTTGATTCGATAAAAAAGCAAAACGAAAGAAAGAAACAACTCGATAAGCAAAAGAAGGAATTTACGGCAAATATCTCACATGAACTTAAAACTCCCCTCACCTCTATCGCAGGCTATGCCGAACTGATAGAAAACGGAATTGCAAAGCCTGAGGATGTAAAGCCGTTTGCAGGAACAATAAGAAAACAAGCACTCCGCCTCGTATCGCTCACGGAGGATATTATTCAACTCTCGCAACTTGACGAAATGAAAGATGACGAGGACGCCTTTGAAAGTGTCGAATTATCGGATATTGCAGAGAGATGTGTTCAAGCCCTTGAAATGAACGCAAGGTCTAAAAATGTAAAACTTATTCAAAAATGCGCTCCTTGCAGAGTTTACGGCAATCCGTCGCTTTTGGAAGAAATGGTTTACAACCTTATAGACAACGCAATAAGATATAATAAAGAAAACGGCGAAGTCACCGTATCAACTGCTACAAGCGAAAATAAGGCGTTTTTAACAGTAGAAGATACCGGTATCGGAATACCTAAAAAATACCAATCCAGGATATTTGAACGCTTCTTTAGAGTTGATAAATCCAGGAGCAAGGAAACCGGAGGCACGGGACTCGGTCTAGCGATAGTAAAACACATAGTCCAAACACATAACGCAACAATTAATCTTTACAGCGTAGAAGATGTCGGAACGACAATTCAAATAGAATTTCAAAAATAACAAAAATATAAAAGCGGCAGATTTTTCAATAACAATCTGCCGCTTTTAATTATGCAATTTTTATTTTTTTAAGAGTTGTTGCATTCTGAAATAAACATTATTAAGGTTCATTTCAAAGTCTTGCTTCTCTTTTTGTCTGAGGGATTGAAGAATTGTACCCGAGAAGAAAGTCTGAATTGCAACCACAGAAAGAAATCCGCAGCTTAAAAGTGTCGGAATCTTAGGAACAAGTCCTGTTTTTGAGTATGTTACCAAAATCGGAATAAAGAATGCAAGTGCGATTATAAGAAGCAAAAGCGAAATAATTCCGAAAAACTGGAACGGCTTATATGACTTAAAGAGTCTTGCGATTGTTTTAAGCACCTTGATTCCGTCTGAAACTGTGTTTAGCTTTGACTCGCTTCCCTGTGGCCTGTCTCTGTATTGAATGACAACATTACCTACTGACATATTTTTGTCAACTGCGTGAATAGTCATCTCGGTCTCAATTTCAAAGCCTTTTGAAAGAACCGGAAATGTTTTTACAAACTGATAGGAAAATGCACGGTAACCCGTCATAATATCCTTAATCTCACTCTTGAAGAGGAAATTAATGCTTTTTCTTACAATGTCGTTGCCGAAGTTGTGAAACGGTCTCTTGTTTTCCTCAAAATATGTTGAGGAGAGTCTGTCTCCTACAACCATATCACAACCTTTATTAAGAACCATATCCACCATTTCCGGCGCTGATTCAGCCGGATAAGTATCGTCGCCATCTGTCATAATATAACACTCGGCGTCTATTTCTCTGAACATTCTTCTGATAACATTACCCTTACCCTGCTTATATTCATGTCTTACGACAGCACCTGCCTCTTTTGCAATCTTTGCGGTATCGTCGCTTGAATTATTATCATAAACATAAATAACAGCCTCGGGGAGAGTGGCCTTAAAGTCCTCTACTACCTTTTTGATGGTAACAGCCTCATTATAGCAAGGTATTAAAACAGCTATTTTATCCATTATTTATTCTCCTTTTTGAGTTTTTTCTTATTACGCTTGGGACTGCTTTCCTCTGTCATTGTAATAAACAAAGAGAAAACAGAAGCGGCAATCATTGGCAAAGCATATCGTGTGTAAGCAACCGGAGAAACAAAGCAAATCAAATAGTTGGCAAACATAACGGTGTTTACAACAAGAGATTTCTTCTTTCTCTTTGCTATACCGTAGATTAGCATAAACAGGTAAAGCCAAGTATAACTGCCCATTTCTACAAAAATATCGGATACGGGATTAGACTTAAACGCTTCCGTTACGGTAGAAACAAGACGTCTTCCCGAAGCAACACCTGCCTTTGTATTCCATTTCGGCAATACTTTATCGAGCCTCAACTGTCCCCTCTTTTGCGAGGAGTAAACAGTAAAGGTATCTACCGAATTAAACGAGAACCACGAATAATGCAAATTAAGATATGCTTCAAAATATGAATCGGGATGAGTTTTTAACTGCTTAAACCAAACCTTAAAATATTTTGCCAAGTCCTCATTTGTTGAGTATTTATTATACTCATTCTTAACTGAATCGGCAACTGTCGGGTCATATGCTTTCGCCATATCCTCCAAAGACTCAAACGAAAGAACATCCAATATTGCTTCTTCATCTTCCTTTGAAACATCGTCGGGATATTCTTTGACATATCTTGCAGTCTGCTGAAAAGGAACGGAAAGAAGTTCTCGCCTGCTTCCCGGAGTAATTTGAAAATGAGGACAGATGATGTTGATAAATCCGATTTGAAATACAAGTACTGCAACAACTACTGTTGACGCCATCTTTGCAAATTTCTTTTTATCGGATTTTGCAAGAACTATGACAGCAATAACAATAAGAATTGCAAGAATATATATTCCGTTATTTCTCAGAAGCATCATCAGCATACATTCAACGAAAAGAAGAATATATGAACTCGGCTTCGATTTAGCACTGTCAAGAACTTGATATAGACTGAGCATAGCAAGCAGCGTAACAGCCGTAAACGGTACATCCTTAACTATTGTGCACGCAAAATCGGCAAGAAGCGGATTGAGCGCAAAAAACAGAACTTCAAATACAATAAAGCCTTTCTTTGCTTTACGCTTTTTGGTAAAGACAATCGTATAAGAAAAAACTGCGGCAAGAAAAATGCACTGAAGAACGGTGTAAATATAAAATGCCGTCTCGTATGAGCCGAGAGTTTTACCGAGTTTGCAGAACAGTCCGAGTATTTCGGTATAAAACACAGGATGATGATTGTTTATAATCATATCGGGATTGATTAAAACAATCGTATTTTGTGTCCAGCACATACTCTTATTGCCGTAAATTTGGGCAATTTCGTCAATAGCGTCGTGAGTAATTGTACCGGGATAAAGCAAAACAATATACGGCAGCCAGCAAATCAGAATAATCAAAAGATAAATAAAGAAGTCTTTTTTATAATTCTTTTTTGCCAATCCGTTTGTTGTAAGAGAAAATTTCGGCGAATTGATATAATTCAAAATATATGCCAAAACGGTATAAAGAAGTATTCCCATACCGAATATTTTTGCTACGGCAACCGCAACGGCACATTCGCCTCCAAAGACAAGGTCCCAACTTGATACCGCACGGTAACTGTCGCAAAGCATTAGCATAAATACTGCAAACTGAGAGAAGATGAACAAAGCAATTTTTTCTCCTCTTTTTGCCTTAAAATATTCTCTCTTATTGTAAAAGTAGAATATTGCAACAAAAATGAAAACAGCGTAAACATTAAAGTCCTTTACAGCATATATAAAATGAATAATCATTCTGTAAAGCGGAATCGAGAACAATTTATACTGTGAAACGTCCTTTGGCAAAGTACTGATTCCGAGGTTTAGATAAAATGCACCGGTTGTTATAAAAGCACCGATAAAAGCAAAAGCCGTCTTATGCTTTCTTACAAAAGCAGCCATTGCGGTAAAGCAATCCCCTACTGTAATATTTTTATCGCCATCATTTTTGAAAACAAACAGTTTTGAAAAAATATAATTAAGGATGATAACAACAACGGATATTAATATTTTTGAATAAAATCCGTCTGAAAACAGGAAATCAACAGATTTGAGCGGAGTTCTTTTCAACACGGCAAAGCATACATCGTCAGTTCCGAGCTTTGACAACACGGGGACTCCTATAATTTCAACTATACCCGTTACGATTCTTGATGAAAAGAACGAAGTAAGTTCTTTAAGAAAAATATCGGGCTTCCAAGATTTGGATTCAAATACCCAGAGCTTATTTGTTACAAAAGCAAATATAACGGCACAAAGCCAACTGAGACAGTTCGCCGTAAATACTCGAGCATCCTTTGAAGCCAAGTCAGCCGAATTAAACAGTTTGATGAATATAATATATGAACCCCAGCTTACTATGGTTGAAAGTACGCCGAAGAACACATAGGTTATAATTTCCTTATACTTATGAAAAAGTTTTTTCAAGAAATGAATCACCTCGATTATGACAAAATAAGCATTTTTCTTATACCAAAAAATAACAGCAGTAATAATATATTATTTGAATTACTGCTGTTAAAGATACTCACATAAAAAATATTTTACTCTGCAGACTCAACATCTTTGCTGTAATCAGATTTAAGGTTAATCTGCTTACTTTCGCTGTCTGCCTTAAATGCCTGTTCGGGATCAAAGTCCTTTTCAGGGAAAATAAGATTGAGCATAATACCTGCGATAGAAGCGCAAGCGAGGGCAGAGAGATTAATTTTTGTTGCGCCGACATTAAATGTTACACCGTTTGAAACGCCGAGTGCAACAACGAGAATTACCGCTGCAATAATAGTGTTGCGAGCTTTTGAAAAATCTACCTTCGCCTCAACTACATTGCGAACACCGATAGCGGAAATCATACCGTAAAGTACAAACGAAATACCGCCTACAACTGCTGTCGGAATAGACTCGATAAGTGCTGCAAACTTAGGCGAAAGGCTGAAGAAAATTGCAAAGTAAGCCGCAATTCTTATAACTCTCGGATCATAAACTTTTGAAAGAGCGAGTACGCCTGTGTTTTCACCGTAAGTAGTATTAGCCGGTGCACCGAAAAGTGATGCAATAGATGTGGCAAGTCCGTCACCGAGAAGTGTTCTGTTAAGACCCGGGTCATTTATATAGTTTTTGTTACATGTTGCCGAAATAGCGGAAATGTCGCCGATATGTTCCATCATGGTAGCGATGGCAATCGGAACAATGGTAATAATTGCTGAAATAGCAAGTGATTTATCATGTACTCCGCCGAATACGGTAGATGACCATTCAATCGGATTACCGATCCAAGGAGCGTCTTTGATTCCCGAAAAGTCGATTGCAAACGATTCTACACCAAATCCGTTACCTACAATTACAGCAACGAGATATGCACCGATAATGCCAAGAAGAATCGGAACAATCTTAATCATGCCCTTACCGAAAATGTTGAACAAAATAACCAGTCCGAGTGCGACAAGTGCAAGCCACCAGTTACTCTTACAGTTGTTAACGGCAGACGGTGCAAGGCCGAGACCGATAGCCATAATGATTGGACCTGTTACTACCGGCGGAAACAGTTTCATAACCTTATTAACGCCTACTGCTCTGATACAAGCGGCTACGATTACATACAAAAGACCCGCACAGGCAACGCCCAGGCATGCATACGGCAGAAGTTCTTTGTTTCCGGTGCCGTCAGCATTAAGCGGAGCAACGGCTAGATAACCGCCGATGAAAGCAAATGATGAACCGAGAAATGCGGGTACCTTAAACTTAGTAAGACAGTGGAATAAAAGTGTTCCGAGACCTGCAAATAAAAGTGTTGTAGAAATTGAAAGTCCTGTGAGAAGCGGAACCGTTACGGTTGCACCAAACATTGCAAACATATGCTGAAAGCCGAGCACAATCATCTTTGGTGTGCCGAGCTGTCTGGCATCGTAAATTCCGTCTTTACCGATTTTAATTTTAGTTTTTGCCATTGGTTTATTTCTCCTCTTAGTAAAATTGCAAATTAATTACTTTGTGCCGAATATTCTGTCACCTGCGTCACCGAGACCCGGAATGATATAGCAATCGTCATTAAGTTTTTCATCAAGACCTGCGCAATAAATATCAACATCGGGATGAGCGGCTTTGAGAGCCTCAAGACCCTCCGGAGCGGCAATCATACACATAAAGTAAATCTTGCGTGGATTTCTGAGTTTAATTTGCGAAATAGCGTCAATGGCGGATCCGCCTGTTGCAAGCATCGGATCAACTACATAAACGTCTCTTTTATCAATATCCTTAGGGAGTTTACAATAATATTCAACCGGAGCATGAGTTTTCTCGTCACGATATAATCCGATATGACCTACTCTTGCGCTGGGTACCATTTTCAGGCAACCGTCAACCATACCGAGACCTGCACGAAGAATCGGAACGAAAGCAAGTTTTCTGCCTGCAAGTTGTTGACAATGTGCAATGCCGCACGGTGTCTTTACATCAACGGTTTCTGTCGGCAAATCTCTTGTTGCCTCGTACATCATAAACATTGAAATTTCGTTTACGAGTTCTCTGAAATCTTTTGTACTTGTTTGCTCATTGCGAAGAATGCTGAGTTTGTGCTGAATTAACGGATGGTCAAAAACCACAACTTTTCTGTCCATTTTTTATTCTCCTTAGACAAAATTATTCAATTACCAACATAATATCAAAAACAGAGGTTCATATCAACATTAATTACACGATTGTAATAAAATAAGATATAATTTATTTATATAAAACCTTTTTAAGATATTGTCCCGTATATGATTCTTTGACTTTTGCCACTTCTTCGGGAGTTCCCATAGCAACAACATTACCTCCGCCTATTCCGCCCTCGGGGCCAAGGTCGATTATATAATCGGAACATTTAATTACATCCAGATTGTGCTCGATAACGAGTACCGTGTTTCCCGAATCAACAAGTTTATTGAGCACATCAAGAAGTTTTGATACATCGGCTGTATGCAGACCTGTTGTGGGTTCGTCGAGAATATATATTGTTTTACCTGTCGAACGCTTTGCAAGTTCCGTTGCGAGTTTTACTCTCTGTGCCTCACCGCCCGAAAGCGTTGTTGCAGGCTGTCCGAGTTTAACATAGCCAAGACCTACATCGGACAAAGTTTGAAGTTTTCGTGCAATTTTCTGATGTGTCTCAAAAAATTCGAGTGCTTCATCAACAGTCATTTCAAGAACATCATAAATGTTTTTACCTTTGAATTTGACTTCAAGGGTTTCTCTGTTATATCTCATTCCCGAGCAAACTTCGCAAGGTACATAAACATCGGCAAGAAAATGCATTTCAATCTTAACTATACCGTCACCCTGACATGCTTCACATCTTCCGCCTTTTACATTGAATGAAAACCTGTTAGGGCCATAGCCTTTTGCTTTTGCATCCGAGGTGGATGCATAAAGTTCCCTTATATCGTTAAATACGCCGGTATATGTTGCAGGATTTGAGCGTGGTGTTCTGCCGATAGGTGATTGGTCTATGTTAATCACCTTGTCGAGAGCGTCAGTTCCTTTTATTGAGGAAAATTTGCCTGTATGTTTTTTCGCATGATTGAGCACATTACACAGATGTTTATAAACTATTTCGTTTACAAACGAAGATTTACCCGAGCCGGAAACGCCTGTCACGCAAACAAATTTTCCAAGCGGAATATCAACATCGATATTTTTAAGATTATTTTCCTTAGCACCGTATACGGTGATTTTCTTTGAATTGCCCTTTCGTCTCTTATCGGGTACGGGAATGCTTCTTTTGCCTGAAAGGTACTGACCTGTAATGCTGTTCGGATTAGCCATTACTTCTTCGGGAGTGCCTGCGGCAATGAGTTCACCGCCGTGAATACCTGCTCCCGGTCCTATATCCACCAAGAAATCCGCCGCTCTCATAGTGTCCTCATCGTGCTCAACAACTATGAGCGTATTTCCTATATCTCTTAAATGTCTCAGCGTATCGAGTAGTTTGTCATTATCTCTTTGATGTAAGCCTATCGACGGTTCATCGAGTATATAAAGCACGCCCATAAGAGAAGAACCTATTTGCGTAGCAAGCCTTATTCTCTGTGCTTCACCGCCCGACAGTGTTGCGGATTCCCTTGCAAGACTGAGATAATCAAGACCTACGGAATTAAGAAATGTAAGTCTCTCTCTTATTTCTTTTATTACAAGATTTCCTATCAACTTTTCTTTTTCGGTCAGTTTAAGAGAATTAATGAATTCAAGTTCATCGGAAATAGGCATACAGCAAAATTCATAAATGTTCTTACCGCCGACGGTTACGGACATTGCTTCTGCTTTGAGCCTTGAACCTTTACATTCAAAACATTCACAGTCCTGCATAACTTCTTCAATGGCGGCACGGGAGTAATCGGAGCCTGTCTCTTTGTATCTTCGCTGAAGGTTGTTTACTATACCCTCAAACTCACTCATATATGTTCCGCTGCCGTATGAGGTTACCCTTGTCATCTTCATTTTTTTGCCGTTTGTTCCGTAAAGTATGGCGTTAATTGCCTCATCGCTGAGCATTTCTATCGGCATATCAAGAGAAAAATTATATTCTTTTGCAAGACCCTCAAGGTACATTCTTGCTATGGAACTTCCCTCTGCAACATTCCATCCACTTGCTTTAATTGCACCCTGATTAATCGACATTTTTTTGTCGGGGATAATCAAATCGGGGTCAATTTCCTTAAATTTTCCCAAGCCGTCGCATTTTTTGCAAGCACCGAAAGGATTGTTGAATGAAAACATTCTGGGACTCATTTCTTCTATCGAAACACCGTGGTCGGGACAAGCGTAATTAAGCGAAAAAAGTTCTTCGCCGCAACCGACAACATCAAGTAAAAGCAAGCCGTCACTTAACTTTGTGGCAGTTTCAACGCTGTCGGTAAGTCTTGACTTTATGCTGTCTTTAACAATCAATCTGTCAATGATTACTTCTATATTATGTTTTTTGTTTTTCGAGAGTTTAATATCGTCGCTTTCGGAAAGGTCTATGATTTCTCCGTCAATGCGACAGCGAACAAAACCCTGCTTTTTTATATCTTTCAGTTCTTTAACGAACTCACCTTTCTTTCCTCTTGCAATCGGTGCCAGAATTTGTATTTTTGTACCCTCGTCAAGTTTAAGAATTTTATCCGTTATTTGATCAACCGTTTGTTTTTCTATCTTTTTGCCACATATCGGACAATGAGCAATACCTATTCTTGCCCAAAGCAGACGCAGATAATCATAAATTTCGGTAACGGTTCCCACTGTTGAACGTGGATTTTTCGAGGTGGTTTTCTGGTCTATTGAAATAGCCGGAGAAAGTCCCTCGATATAATCTACATCTGGTTTGTCCATCTGTCCCAAAAACATTCTTGCATAAGATGAAAGAGACTCTACATATCTTCTCTGACCCTCGGCATATATCGTATCAAAAGCAAGAGAAGATTTGCCCGATCCCGAAAGACCGGTAAAAACAACAAGTTTGTCTCTGGGAATTTCTATATCTATATTTTTTAGATTATGTTCTCTTGCGCCCTTTACTATTATGTTTTTGTTCATATTCAATCCTCATCACTAAGTTCTTTTATCTTATCTCTCAGGAATGCGGCGTGCTCAAATTCGAGCATCTTAGCCGCTTCTTTCATTTCACGTGTAAGTTTATCAATCATAACCGCACGTTCCTTTGCGGTCATACGCTTATTGTGCTCGTCAAACGCTTCTTTAGTTGTAATTTCAATTACATCTCTTACATCTTTTTTAACCGTGGTCGGAGTAATGCCGTGCTTTTCGTTATATTCCTGCTGAATCTTACGGCGTCTGAGCGTTTCGGTAATTGCCTTCTCCATAGACGGAGTAACGGAATCGGCATACATAATAACCTCACCGTTTGCGTTTCTTGCGGCTCTGCCTATGGTTTGAACAAGTGAGGTCTCACTCCTCAAAAATCCTTCTTTATCCGCATCCAAAATCGCAACGAGTGAAACTTCAGGTATGTCAAGTCCTTCACGCAAAAGATTGATACCGACAAGAACATCAAAATTACCCAGCCTTAAATCTCTGATAATCTCCATTCTTTCTATGGTGTCTACATCGTGGTGCATATATCTTACCTTTACGCCGAAGCCCTCGAGATAAGCGGTCAAATCCTCTGCCATTTTTTTTGTAAGAGTTGTAACAAGCACTCTTTCCTTACGCTCGGTGCGAATGTTTATCTCACTCAAAAGGTCATCCATCTGATCTTCTGTCGGCTTCACGGTAATATTCGGGTCGAGAAGTCCCGTAGGTCTTATTACCTGTTCCACTATTTGAGTTGAATGTTCTTTTTCAAAATCACCCGGCGTAGCGGATGTAAAAATAACCTGATTAATTTTTTTATAAAACTCATCAAATTTAAGCGGTCTGTTGTCAAACGCCGACGGCAGTCTGAAACCATAATCAATCAGCGATGCTTTCCTCGAATGGTCTCCGCCGAACATTCCTCTGACCTGCGGAAGCATTACATGGCTTTCGTCAACGAACATAAGAAAATCATCGGGAAAATAATCAATAAGAGTAAACGGTGCTTCTCCCGGTTTTCTGTCGCTCATTATTCTGGAATAATTTTCTATTCCTTTACAAAAGCCCGTTTCATCAAGCATTTCTATGTCGTTCATTGTACGCTCTTTAATTCTCTGTGCCTCAAGGAGTTTGCCGTTTTCCTCAAAATATTTTACTCTCTCCACCATTTCTTCATATATGGCATTAAGAGCCTTTTTCAGTTTGCTTCTGTCGATGACATAGTGCGATGCAGGATATATAACGCATGACGAAACAGTACTCTCCACCTTGCCGGTAAGAGGATTTATCTCGCATATTCTGTCTATTTCGTCTCCGAAAAATTCAACCCTTATTGCACTGCCCGAACTGCCGGCAGGATAAATTTCTACCGTATCTCCCCTGACTCTGAATTTATTTCGTACAAAATTAATGTCGTTTCGTTCATATTGAATTTCAACGAGTTTTTTAATCAACTCGTCTCTGTCCTTTTGCATTCCCTGTCTTAACGAAATAACCATATTATGATAATCTATTGGGTTGCCGATAGAATATATGCAGGAAACCGAAGCGACAATTATAACATCACGTCTTTCGGAAAGAGCGGCGGTTGCGCTGTGGCGAAGTTTATCAATCTCGTCATTAATTGCACTGTCCTTTTCTATATATGTATCAGTAGTCGGAACATAAGCCTCAGGCTGATAATAATCATAATACGAAACAAAATATTCTACCGCATTTTCAGGGAAAAACTCCTTAAATTCACTGCAAAGTTGTGCCGCAAGGGTTTTATTATGTGCAAGCACAAGAGTAGGTTTGTTTACTTTTTCTATTATATTTGCCATTGTAAAAGTCTTACCGCTGCCGGTTACGCCCATAAGAGTTTGTTCTCTGTCCCCTCTTAAAACACCTTCACTGAGTTTTTCTATAGCCTGAGGCTGATCACCTGTGGGCTTAAATTTACTGACTAATTTGAAATCTCTCATATAAATCATTTCCTAAAATTCATTAATCACTATATTATATAACCGATTTTAACATTATTCAAGTGCTTCGTACAAATTTACAATAATTTACAGATAAAAATATCATTGAAAAATCAATATAAATTTGTTATAATTATATAGAAAAATTTAATGCAAGGGAGATATTAAAATGGCTAATAAACAAACACTGTTTTGCGGAACAGTAAGTCAGTATTTAAGCAAGGATTTAATTAAAGAGGCTGATGAAAGCAACGGCGGCACAGCCTTCAGAATTCCGGCTTTAATTAATGCAAACGGTACCTTGATTGCCGCAGTTGACAAAGCATCAACAGGTGCCGATTGGGGCTTTATCGAATTGGCTGTAAGAACAAGCAAGGACGGCGGCAAAACTTGGGATAAGATTAAAACAATCGCAACCCCTCCTGCAAGAGTTATAAGTACAAATATTGATAACATAGCAACCGCTTTTTATATCGACCCGTGTCTTGCTCTGGCGCCTAACGGAGATGTTATTCTTCTTGCTACATACTTTCCGGAATCAAAAGGTATGCACGATAAGAAACTCCTCGATAAAGGAAAGACAGCATACGCTAATTTCGACGGCGAAACAGTACCGCTTATTTATGACAGAGACGGAAATTATTACTATGTTCTTAAAAACGGCAATGTAATAGACAGCCATAAAGGTTCAACAGATTACAAAGTTAATTTTACCGACGGCGAATTATATAAAAACGGTGAATATGTAGGTAATATTTTCTTAAACGGTGCTAAAGGCAAAGGAGACGAAAATAATATAACTACTTATGGCGCTCCTCTAAAGGCTGTAAAAAGAAGTTATGTTTTTATGCTGAAAAGCAGCGACAACGGCGAAACTTGGTCAAAGCCTGTTGATATAACCGGAATGATTATCAATCAAAGTACTGACGGCGTATTTCTCGGTGTTGCACCCGGTAATGCACTCACAACAAAGAGTGGCAGAATAATCTTCCCTCTTTATACATTGAACGGTTCTGTTTGCGTTTATTCAGACGATAACGGCAACACTTGGAGAAGAAACAACAAAGTTCCTTTTACCCCGAATATTGATGAATGGACTCTTGCTCAGGGAGCAAATGATAACCTCTATGCTTTTTCAAGAGCAAAGAAATACGGCAATACTCCTGTTGCAGTATCTTTTGACAACGGTTTGGTTTGGAGCAAGGAAAAGAAGGCTAAGGTTAAATCTCCGAAATGTCAAAAGAACTGCCTTATTGACGGTAATACAATTTATATTTCCCATCCGTCGGGTAAAAAGAGAGAAAACGGCGTTATCTCCGTCGGCGAATTTACCTATAATAAAAAAGGCAAACTCAAAGGTATTAAATGGAGCAAGAACGATATGAAGATTAACGACGGCTTTTTTGCTTACAGTTGTATGACAAAGGTTAACGAAAGCACTGTCGGAATTCTTTACGAGGATCAGCCGAGTTCTCATATCGTATTTGAAACGATAAAGGTAAAATAATCATATCTTATAATGCAAAAAGTCCTATCGTAAAAACGATAGGACTTTTTTTGGCTTAAACCACCTCAACGGATGGCTTTTTTTATGGCGGAGAGCAAGGGACTTTTTCCGAGGCTGCCGCCTCTTTCGCCTCGCTGTGCTCGTTGCCACCGTCGGCAAAAACAGTCCACCGGACTGTTTTCTTCCGAAAGCCTTTGGCTTTCTCCCTCCTTGTTCGAATCCCTTTTTATAAAAAGAAAAATCACCACCACAAAGGTAGTGATTTTATCTTTGGCGGAGAGCAAGGGATTCGAACCCTCGAACAGGTTATAGCCCGTTACACGATTTCCAATCGTGCTCCTTCGGCCAGCTCGGACAACTCTCCAAATGTCTTACTTGATGTATTATACATTATTAAAATAAAAATTGCAAGTAAAAATATTTTATGTTATAATATTTTTATTAAAAATATTGGAGGTACACTATGAAAAATAAAAAATCCACTGTTCTTTTCATTGTTTTGGCAGTTATCGTGTTCATTGCCGCTATTGTTTCTTCCGTTGCTGCGGCTAATGAGGGAAAGCAGTATAAAGCTGCAAAAGCGGCATATTCTCTCTATTTGCAGGATACGAACCCGATTACAGGTGCTGTTTCTGCAAAAGCGGATTCCGCCCAAAAGCAGTCAGAGGAACACAGAGAAAAATTAATTAAGTTCTTTGCAGTTTCGCTTTTGCTTTATTTTGCGCTGATAGTTATGCTTGCCCTGCTCTATATGACAGGCACAAAAAAGCCAGAAGCAGACGAATCAAAAAAAGAATAAAAAAGCTGTTACAAAGCAAAACTCCCGAACTTCTGCTCGGGAGTTTTTTCTATGCTATATTTAATTAGATTGATGAGAGAAGTTTCGGAAGTCTTGCAAGAGTTCCGCCGAGGGTCCAGAAAATTCTGCTGAAGCCGAGGAATGACGATTGGTCATCGTTGAGCATCATAAGAAGTCCCTTTGCCTGTCCCTCACTGAATGCACCCATAGACATCTGTACGAAGTTACGGATAGGAATTTGTGTAGCCATAGCGGCAAGCATCTTACCGTCACCGTTTTCTGCCGAACCCATACCTGACATAATCTTTGTAATGAGTCTGCAAAGTCTGCCGCCCCACTTAGTATGTCTTGCATCATTAAGGCATGAATACTTATCAATACGCTTTTTTGTATCAATCTCGGGGCTTGGAAGTTCACCGTAAACAGCAGCAAAGTCGTCACGGGTAATGTTTGCAACATTATTATAGTAAGCCGGAGCAGTCTCTCTGTAATTCGGAATATCACAAGCAGGAGCCTCAACACTAACAGTCGCACTGAGTTTAATATCCTTTGATGATGCGCCGACGAGAATATCAAATTCACCGCTTTCAACACACCAATCGGAGATATTCACATTATAGAATGCAAACGCTCTTTTAGAAAGAGTAAGAGTAACTTCTGTTTCCTCCCCGGCATTAAGGAATACCTTTGTAAATGCTTTAAGTTCCTTTTCGGGACGGAAAATAGTTGACTCCTTATCGCAAACATAAACCTGTGCGATTTCTGCGCCGCCCACATTTCCTGTATTCTTAATCTTAAACGAAACATCAACCGATTCTGTATCCTTGATTGAGGAAGCAGAAAGTTTAATATCGCTGTATTCAAAATTCGTGTATGAAAGTCCGTAGCCGAACGGGAACACAACATCAATATTTGCGCTGTCATAATATCTGTAACCGATATAAACGCTTTCTTTATGCTCGCTGGTTACAGGTCCGCCCGGATAATTTTCGAAAGTAGGATTAGATTCAAATGAAGCAGGATATGTCTCCGATGTCTTACCAGACGGATTAACCTTACCGGTAAGAAGATTTGCAACAGCGGCACCGCCTGCCTGACCGCCGAGACCGGAATTGAGAAGGCCCTTAACTTCATTAAGCCAAGGCATAAGAACAACAGAACCGCCTGCCAGAACAACAACTGTATTTGGGTTAGCCGCAGCAACATCGGACACAAGTTTATTGTGGTTAGGAGGCATATTAATTGTTTCTCTGTCGTATCCCTCGCCTTCAAAGTCTTCGGTAAGACCTACGAATACAACTGCTACATCAGCACTTTTAGCAGCTGCAACTGCTTCTGCTGTAAGTTGCTCCTCGGACATTCTTGTTTTCTTTTCTTTCTTTGACGGAGCAGTCTTATAATATCCCTGTGCATATGTGACATCAACGCCGAGATTTACGAGTTCATCATACGCATTTGAGAGCATTGTCGGATTAATAACGGATGAACCTGCACCCTGGAAGCGTGGAGCCTTTGCCATCTCACCGATAACGGCAATCTTCTGTCCTGCCTGAAGCGGAAGAATGTTGTCGTCGTTCTTAAGAAGAACCATTGAGCCCTCTGCAATTCTCTGAGCAATCTTATGATGCTCTTTTTTATCATATGTATGTTTTTGTGCAAGAGCCGGCTTTGACTTGAGAATAAGGTCAACAACCGCATCTACTCTTTCGTCAAGTATTGATTCATCGAGAGTACCGTCCTTAACGGCTGCAATAATCTTCTTCGCGTTAAGTTTACCCGATGTCGGCATCTCAAGGTCTGTACCTGCTTTAACACCGTCAACTCTGTCAACAGATGCGCCCCAGTCTGTTACAATAAGACCTTCAAAGCCCCATTCTTTACGGAGAACCTGCTGTTGCATCCATTCGTTTTGAGAAGCATAAACACCGTTAATTCTGTTATAGGAGTTCATTACTGTCCAAGGCTGAGCCTCTTTAACAGCAATTTCAAATGCCGGAAAATAAATCTCACGCATTGTACGCTCATCAATTACCTCATTAAGAACCATACGAAATGCTTCCTGTGAGTTACAAGCAAAATGCTTTAATGATGTGCCGACACCCTTTGACTGAACGCCGTTAATGATTGCGGCTGAACATTTACCTGCAAGAAGCGGATCTTCTGAGAAATATTCAAAGTTTCTGCCGCAAGTGGGAGCACGTTTAATATTTGTACCGGGACCGAGAATAACGGATACCTTTTCTTTAAGGCATTCCTCAGCCATTGCCGCACCCTCTTCAAAGAGCAAGTCTTCGTCCCAAGAGCAGGATGAAGTAGCTGCGGGCGGGAAGCATGTAGTCGGTACGGAGTTACCGAGACCGATACCTGATGAAGACTTAGCCTCGCCCTCTTCCGGCACATAATCTTTTCCCTTAGCTTTACGAAGACCGTGAGGGCCGTCGGTTATGCATATTCTTGGAAGTCCGAGTTCCGGTGCTTCCTCCAAATGCCAATAATCATTACCGGAAACAAAAGCCGCTTTTTGCTCAAGCGTCATTTTTCCGACGATTTCAGAGTGTTTCATATAGAACCCCTTTCTGTTTTACATAAATTTACCCGTAAATTATACTATAAATTTACGGGTTTGTCACTAGTTTTTATTAAATTTAATCAAAAATTTTAATGATTATTTATCTGCCCTTGTCGTAACTTCTGCAAACAAATTCGGCTCCGAGGCTCTCGGCAAGTTTTCTTGATTTTTCTATGTTCTCTTCTCCGATTACATCAACAACGCTCATTCTTACCTTTTTGCAATACTTTGCGCATTCTTCTGTAAATTTAAGAAGTGCGGGAAATGCTTTTTTGGGATAGATATTTCTGGTAACAGCATCGTATGAATCGCTGTCGGGATCGTTGAGAGAAACAGAAACAACATCAAAAGCCTCGCCTATTTCTTTTGCGGTGCTTCTGCCGTTAATTAAATCGGATAGACCGTTAGTGTTTACTCTGAGTTTAATTCCGGGCTTTACCTCTCTTAGATATTCTGCTGTTTTCAGAAGTACGTCAAGTCTCTCGGTAGGTTCTCCGTAGCCGCAAAATACAACGCAGTCTGTATTACTGAAATCATATGCGTCGATAGCTGCCTTTATTTCATCAAAAGTAGGTTCATTGCCGTGAAACCAAAGATTGTGTGCATCACCCACAGCGTCTCCGAGAGAACGAATACAGAAGGTACATCTACACGGACATTTATTGGTAATGTTCATATAAACTCCGCCTTCAAGCGTATAAATAATATCAGCCATTTTATTTACCTCCTTGATTTTTAATTAGTTATATTATATAATAACTCTGTCACTAATTATATGGGCAAATTCGCTATTTTTTTAGGGTACAGCAAATATGAAAAAATACATTAAAGTATACGAATACTACAAAAAATTAATTGACTCAAAACAACTCAGGCAAGGCGACAGACTGCCGTCAATCAGAAATGCAACAGCGATACTAAACGTCAGCAAGACCACTGTTCAAAGTGCATATTTTGCCCTACAAGCAGACGGATATGTCATCGCAAGCGCAAAAAGCGGTTATTATGTAACCGAGCAAAAGTTGAAGGAAGATTTGCACGCTGCGGATAATATAGAACAAAACAGAATAAAATATGATTTCAAAAGCGGTGACGCAGACGCACAGAGTTTTGACATCAAGTTGTGGCAGAGATACATAAAAAATGCATTGAGGCAGGAAAATCGATTGCTTTCATACGGTGATGTGCAGGGTGAAAAAGATTTAAGATATGCTCTTTCAGATTATATAAGAGCAAAACGAAATGTTACCGCTTCGCCTGACAGAATCGTGGTAGGAGCAGGCGTACAGTCTTTATTAGCTATTTTATGTTCGCTCATTGAGGAGAAAAGTACCGTATCTTTTCCCGACAACAGCTTTCTTCAGGGAATCAATTTATTCAAAGATTACGGTTTTGATGTTCATACAAGATATAAAAATGCAAAAATCATTTATGTATCCCCTTCTCACATGACATCGTACGGAAATGTTATGCCGATGAAAAGACGATTGGAACTCATTAAACATACAGAAGAAAATAAAAGCCTTATTATTGAGGACGATTTTGACAGTGACTTTATGTATCAGGTAAAGCCTACTCCCTCGCTTTTTGCTCTTGCAGGAAGCGACAATGTTGTTTATATGGGCTCATTTTCTCAGGTTCTTGTTCCCGGAATCAGAATCAGTTTTATGGTTCTTACAGAAGAACTGGCTAAACTGTTTAACGAAAATAAAGAAAAATTTGCGCAGGCTGCCAGCAAAACGGAACAAATCGCACTTTGTCAGTACATAAGAGACGGACATATAAATAAACAAATAAGAAAAATCAGACGGCATTACACGGCAAAAACAAATAAACTTTACAATACCCTTAAACCGCTTTTGCCAAAAGCGAAAATTCAAATCAGTGAAAACGGATTGCAGGTAAAAATAACATGCGCCTTTAACGGCTCGCTTGATGAATTTGAAAAAAATTCAATGGCAATAAACCTTGTTGATTACAGCAACGGTATATTAAAACTGTATCTTACACCGTCGGCAGTTGATGAGAATGACATAGAAAAATCCGCACAGATTTTGTCAAATATTTTGAAATAATAAAAGAAAATTTGTACGACGAGTACGGTTTTTGGGACAGTAGTGCTCGACAATATTGTAATTAAATTTCCTTTGATTTACAATTAGTTTGTAAGAAATACAAAAGAAAAAAGGAGATTTACTTATGAAAATCAAAGACATTATTAAAGGCGTAATCATTTCCGTATCGGCAATAGTTATAGGATATTTTGCAGTAGGCTTACCGCTTAATTTGTTTAATGTTCTCTCAAAAGACGGACAACGAATATTTTTTATAGTTGAACTTTGTCTTTATCTTTTTATCGGTGCTGTATTTCTTGTTATTCAGGACCGAAAAGAGCAACAACTAAAAAAAGAGCAGATTCGCCACGAAAAAAGAAAAGAAAAAATTAAAACCGTTCAAGAAAACTGGTACGATTTGGTTGCATAATATTTAACAGTAAAAACAATGCCTCGTAGTTAAATCTACGGGGCATTGTTGTATATCTTATTAATATTTTGCTCGGAGTCTCTCGTTAAAAGATTCAATCCAAAGTCTCGTGCTGATCAGTATAAGCATTGGGAAAAGTTCAAGTCTGCCGGCAAGCATATCAAACATCAAAACGAATTTTGACAAATCGGAGAATTTTCCGAAATTTTCAGTAGGTCCTACTAAATTAAGTCCGGGACCTATATTATTAATTGCAGCTGCCACAGATGTAAAGTTGGTAGTTAAATCAAAACCCTGGAACGAAACTATTAACAAGCTGACAACAAAGACCAAAACAAAGCAAACATAATAAACATTTGTCGCTCTGACAATATCATGGTCTACCGGCTTACCGTCAAAAGTAATTTTTTTAACGCTCTTCGGATGAAGATATGACTGAATTTCTTTGCCTATTGATTTTGACACGATTACAAATCTTGACACTTTGATTCCGCCGCCTGTACTTCCTGCACATGCACCTACAAACATAAGCATTACGAGAACGGTTTTTGATGTAGAGGACCACAGGTTAAAGTCCGCTGTTGAGAATCCGGTGGTAGTAATAACCGTTGCAACTTGGAAAAACGATTTACACAGTGCTTCGCCCACAGTTGAATAAATATGAACAACGTCCGAGAAGACGATTCCCGTAGCGACAAGAACAATAATAATATAAGTTCTTACTTCTTCCATCTTAAACGCTTTACCGAACTGACGAAGCAGAAAAAAATAATAAAAGTTAAAATTCACTCCGAAGAGAAGCATAAACACGGTTACCGTCCACTGAATGTATGTTGAATAACCGCCAATGGAATCATTCTTTATACCGAAGCCGCCGGTACCTGCGGTACCGAAAGAAGTAGCAAGTGCCTCAAAAAGCGGCATATCTCCGCAAACAAGAAAAATTACTTCAAGTGCAGTCAACGCCAAATAGATGAAATAAAGTATTCTTGCAGTATGTTTCATCTTTGGTACGAGTTTACCGACAGACGGACCCGGACTCTCTGATTTCATAAGATTTATGCTGGAGCCGCCCGACATTTGAACAACGGCAAGCAAAAACACAAGTACGCCCATACCGCCTATCCAATGGGTAAAACTGCGCCAGAAAATTGCTGCGTGAGACAGTGATTCAACATCTGCCAAAATACTGGAACCCGTTGTTGTAAAACCTGATACCGTTTCAAACATTGCGTCTACAAGACTTGGTATCTCGCCGCTGAAATAAAACGGAAGTGCTCCGAAAAACGACAGTAATATCCAACTAAGTGCCGTTGCAACGCATCCTTCTTTCAAATAAAAAACAGTATTTTTAGCCTTTTTTATTGCAAGCAAAAGACCGCAAAGAAACGTAAGTGCGGCACAGCCGATATAAAATTTTACGACACTTTCTTTATAAATCAGAGCGACCAAACTGGGAAGAAGCAAAAGTAGCGATTCAAGGATTAATACATATCCGAGAATTTTTCTAATAATAGAGCCGTTCATACTACATATCCTTATGCCAAAATATTGTTTATATCTCTAAAACCGGTGTGAGTGCTTACAACCATAACATGGTCGCCCGGCAAAATACAGTCCTGACCCGTAGGAATAATAATTTTACCCTGTCTGGAAATAAAGCAAATAAGCAAATTGTCCTTTAATTTAAGTTTCATCAAAGGAATATTCGTAACCTTAGACTCTTTATCAATCTTAAATTCTACTGCCTCAACCCTGTTATCAAACATATGATAAAGAGTTTCAACATTACTGCCCATTGACGCACTCTTTGCTCTGACATAGGCAATAATAGCTTCACATGTGATATATCTCGGATAAATAACAGAACCTAAGTCAAGGCTTTTAATTGCGTCTTGGAAAGTCATACGGTTAATTTTTGTAATGAGTTTTGCATTTGAGCGGTGCTGTGCATTTAAGGCAAGAAGAATGTTCTCTTCGTCTGACCCCGTTAAAGGTACAAAGGCTTGCGAATTAATCAAACCTTCTTCCATTAACAGACCTTCTTCCGTTCCGTTACCGTTAATTATGACGGCTTTAGGCAGTGATATTGCAAGTTCTTCGCATCTGTTTTTGTCCTTTTCGATAATCTTTACCGAAATACCGTTACTTATAAGCAGTTTTGAGAGGTAGTAGCCGGCGTCACCACCGCCGATAATCATTGCATTTTTAACTTTATTGGAATTAAAACCTATTGATTTAAGAAATGAACCTACCGTTTTTGACGGAGCAACAAAAGACATTGCGTCTCCCTTTTTGAGTTCAAAATCGCCCGACGGAATAAATATTTGATTTTCCCTTTCAACGGCACATACAAGAACATTGTCGGACATTTGACCGAGTTTAGCGATTGTCATAGTATCAAGCATATTGTCCTGAGGAATCCTTATTTTTACAAGTTCTGCCTTGCCGTGGGCAAATGAACTGACCTCAAGAGCAGTAGGCAAGCAAAGAATTCGATTCATTTCTTTAGCCGCTTCGTACTCGGGATTGATAATCATTGCAAGTCCGAGTTTATCCTTAAGGTAACTGAGCTCATGAGAATATTCGGGATTTCTGACTCTTGCGATAGTAGCACAGTCGGCAACACGGGAAGCAAGAGTACAGCAAAGAAGATTAAGCTCATCACATTCGGTGACGGCAATCAAAAGATCTGCATCTTTAATGCCTGCTTCCCTCTGAACATTAAACGAAGCGCCGTTGCCGACAACACCGAGGACATCATATTGATTTGTAACTTCTCTGATTAATTCGCTGTCAAAATCTATTACGGTTATATCGTGACTTTCTTTTGAAAGCTGTTCAACCAAAGTTCTGCCGACAGTACCGCAACCTACAATAATTATGTTGAGCCCGTCTTTCATATTCAGTTTATCGGAAAACTCTTTGCGTGAAAATAGCATCATTCTTCCCCATAACATTATTAAAATAGTTAATTTCTACTAATTTAGCACCAAGTATATGAAAATACAAGAAAAATTTACAGAGTAACCCCATCCTTAAAAATAGAAATCTCACGGTAATTATTTATTTCATTTCTTGTTTTTTCGCCGCTTGAAATTAACAGGATTTTTGATTAAACTTCATTTATTTTGTTGTAGAGCCGAAGCCGCCGTCACGAATACCGTTAGTATTATCATCAACAGTAATGCCGAACGGAAAAAATATTCCCTGGGAAAATCCGTCACCCGAAGCAACATTTACCGTGTGTCCTTCATCGTGAGCATCGCACGAAAGTTTAATCATTATATGTCCCTCATTTGAGGAGTTATAGTAATCTGCGTCAATTACTCCGACTGTATTATCGAGTTGTACTCTGTGCTTAAATCCGAGACCGGAGCGTGGGAAAATACAAAGTACCCAGCCGTCACTTATCTTTGACCTGATTCCCGTAGGAATGAGAGTTGATTCTCCCCTTTTTATCGTAATTTCCGATGGGGCATAAAAGTCATAACCTGCCGAACCTGTTGTTGCTCTTTTCGGCAGTTTAATGCTGTCGTAAATTTCTTTTACATTTTTAGTTTCGGGAAAGCATTTAAGCCAGTCTTTTTCAAACTGCTCAAAACTTACCTTTTCAAACTGTGCTATTTTATTCATAATATATTCTCACCATTTTCTGTTATTTACATCGGGGCAATTGTTACTTTTTATTCTCGCTCTGACCTCAACATAGCATCCGCATTTTCTGCACATTCCCGAAATAAGATAATCGCATCTTTTGCAAAATGAAATTCTGTTCAAAAATGTATCGTTATCTGCTTTTATATCCTGTGGCAGAGTATTTATGTATGCCTCAATCTCGCCTGAAGTAACCTTTTCGCCCGCCTCATACAGCAGACATTTTTTGCATTCATTACTCATTATTTATTAATTACGAATTTAACTACGGAACACGCAGGAATTACTGCTGTAAAGCCATCCTTTAATTTTTTATAATCAATAAACTCAACAGTCTTGACTTTATTTTGATTTATAAAATCATTCTTGTCGTGACATTCACCGCCGATTATTTCGGCATAAATCGAATCAACTTTTGTATCTGCTATTTGGCATTTAATCTTGGCAGACTTAACCGAGGAAGTATTTGTAATCGTTGAATAAATTGTACCGTTTTCATCGGTTGATGCAGATTCAATAAGCTGCGGAAATTGTTTGTTTCTATCGTTCTTAGACTCAATGTTCTCACTTGTGATATATGAGCCGATAAGAGTATTGTTTTGGTGCTCTTTATACATCTTAAAAACATAATAGGTCGGAGTTTTAACCATCTTTTCGCCGTCGGTAAGAATGACGGATTGTAACACATTTACCGCTTGCGCTATATTTGCCATAATAATTTTGTCGGCGTGCTTATTAAAAATATTAAGCGTTAAAGCGGCAACTATTGCATCTCTCATTGTGCTTTGCTGATACAAAAATCCCGGATTCGTTCCCGGTTCCACATCGTACCATGTTCCCCACTCGTCAACAATCAGCTTAAGATTTCCGTTTGGCTGAACACTTTGCATCATTGCAAGATGATTTTTAATCAGTTCATCAATATAATATGCCTTGCAAATTGTGGAGTTATATTCGTTCTTATCAAACTCCGTTGCAGAACCTTTATGATCCCATTTGCCCGTAGGTAAGGTGTAATAATGAAGCGACAAAGCTTCTGCGTGGCGTTTAACTTTATCAGTTACAACCTTAGTCCAATGATAGTCACCTGCATTAGGTCCGCAGGCAATTCTTTTTATGTGCTTACTTGAATCATAGTCACGGCAGAAAGTATTATATTGCTTATAAAGACAGCCGTAGTATTCGGGATCCATATTACCGCCGCAGCCCCAAGATTCGTTACCTACACCCAAATATTTCAACTTAAACGGCTTTTCGCTGCCGTTCTTTTTTCTGAGTTCAGCCATGGGAGACACACCGTCAAAGGTCATATATTCGACCCATTCGCTCATTTCTTTAACCGAACCGGAACCCACATTTGCATTTACATATGTATCGCATCCGAGTTGTCGGCAAAGTTCAAAATATTCATGCGTGCCGAAAGAGTTGTCCTCAACTACGCCGCCCCAATGAGTATTAATCATCTTCTTACGCTCGCTTTTTTTGCCTATTCCGTCCTTCCAATGATACTCATCGGCAAAGCAACCGCCCGGCCATCTGAGAACAGGGATACCCATTTCACGCAATGCGTTAACAATATCGCACCTCATACCGTTTACATTAGGTATCTTTGAATCTTCACCCACATATATTCCCTCGTATATGCACCGTCCCAGATGTTCGGAAAAATGACCGTAAATATCCTTATTTATAGTAGTGATTTTTTCATTAGGGTTTATCAAATACTTCTCCATATACTGCCTCCGCAAAAATAAATCTCAAAATATGATTCTAAGGTATCATATCATAATATTAATGTCAACAAATTGACAGAAATAATTAATTATTTTATAATATATACACTATATTTCGGAGGCGTAATTATGAGTAATATTGCAAAATGTGTGAATATAATTAAAGAAAAAGGAGCAGATGCACTGATACTTCTAGATGAGGCGAATATGCACTACCTCTGCTCTTTTTCGCCGAGCGAAGGCATGATTGTGATTTTTTCAAACGGTGACGCTTATCATCTCGTTGATTCGAGATACACTGAAACAGCACAAATACACGCTGAAAAAACAGGTCTTAAAGTTATAGAAATAAGTCAAGGATTTTACAGTCATTTAGCCCAACTTCTCGGCGAGCATAACGCTCAATCCGCTGTTATAGAAAACGAGACTATTTCTCTAAAGACGTACAATGCGATTAAAAAAGAATGTGATGGCATTATTCTCTTTAATCTGAACGACTCTCTTATGAGAGAACGCAACAAAAAAGAAGCATGGGAAATCGAACTTATGAAAAAAGCAAATGCCATTGCCGAAAAATCTTTTTTGGAACTTCTAAATCATATTGAAATCGGAAAAAGCGAAAAGGAACTTGCCGCATATTTTGATTATCTTATGGCACAAAACGGTTCAGACGGAGTAAGTTTTGATACAATACTTCTTACAGGAACTCACACTTCTATGCCGCACGGCGTACCCGACGAAAGGAAAATAAAAAACGGTGATTTTGTGCTGATGGATTTCGGTGCAACATATATGGGATACCACAGCGATATGACAAGAACTGTATGCGTAGGCAATCCGAGCGATGAAATGTGCGAGATGTACGACCTTGTTTTAAGAGCACAGACGGCAGGAATTAAAGCACTTGAGGCAGGTAAAAAATGTGCAGATGTATATAAAGCCGCAAGAAATATCCTTGACAGCGAAAATATGGGGGATTATTTCAGGCACGGTCTCGGTCACGGAGTAGGGCTTGAAATACACGAAGGCTTTAACGCATCCCCGAGAAGCGGCGACACATACGAAGTCGGCAATGTAACCTCGATAGAACCTGGCATATATCTTCCCGATAAATTCGGAATAAGAATTGAGGATGTTTGCTACCTTGCACCGAGAGGCAGAGAAAATTTAAGCAATGTAACAAAACAATTAATTATTCTCTAAACACTTGACATATTTAACATAATATGTTAAACATAAGCATACCCCAAAAAATTTGGGATAATGAACCTTGAAAATTTAATGCGTGATAATTTTACACAGAAATATATATAATAGTAATGCCGAGCATTTGCTCGGCAAGCGCCCGAGCCCACGTGGCTGACGAGGAAAAGAGTTATCGAATATTCGGCGGATGCTCTTTCGTACGCTTTGGTGCGTCAGGAAAACGCAAAAATCGACAGCAATGCCGTAACAAATCGTTTTCTGCAAAGCAATTTAATTTTAATTATCATCGAAATGAGGAATAAATTATGTGTGGAATTATCGGATATACAGGATATTCAGATGCAAGAGGAGTATTGATTAAAGGACTTAAAACTCTTGAATACAGAGGCTATGACAGTGCAGGAATTGCACTATATAACAAAAATAAAAATGTAGCCGATGTCATAAAATGCAAGGGTCGAGTTGCACTGTTGGATGAAAAAACAAAGGATGCTGCGGGCACTTGCGGTATAGGTCATACACGATGGGCTACTCACGGCTCTGTAAGCGATGAAAACTCTCATCCTCATAAATTCGGCGAAGTTACGCTGGTTCATAACGGAATTATTGAAAACTTTAATTCAATAAAAAATCAACTGGGTGTTGAGTCAATGCTTAAAAGCGATACCGATTCAGAAATTGTTGCCGCTTTGATTAACGCTTATTACCAAAAGGATAAAAGTCCTGAAAAAGCAATCATAAAAGCAGTTAAAGAGATTACAGGCACATTTGCCCTCGGCATTATGTTTGACGGAATAGAAGACACTATATATGCCGTAAGAAACGTAAGCCCCATAGTTTGCTGTCAAAATGATGACGGAGCATACATTGCCTCCGACATTATGGCAATAGGCGAATACAGTGACAATTACTTTATATTGCCTGAACTTGCTGTGGCTAAAGTTGACAGAAACGGTTTTTTCATTACTGATTTTCACGGTAAAGAAATTAAGCCTAAAATGCTCAAACTCGATTGGGATATAAAGAATAACGGCAAAACAGGATTTCCTTTTTATATGGAAAAAGAAATTTGCGAACAGCCGTCGGTAATCGAGAAAACGATTAAGAGCAGAACGAGCGGTGATATGCCGGACTTTTCAGGGGAAAAAATCGACGAGAGTATATTTGAAAAATGCGAGAACATAACCGTAATTGCCTGCGGCACCGCTATGCACGCAGGACTTATCGGAAAGCATTTGATAGAAAAATACTGCAAAATACCCGTGAGCGTTAATATGGCAAGCGAGTATATGTACTCCGACCCCATCATTAACGAAAAAACGCTCGTTATTTGCGTATCACAAAGCGGCGAAACAATAGACACTCTGGAAGCGTTAAAATATGCCAAAAGAAACGGAGCAATGACTCTCTCTATTGTTAATGTCAGAGGCTCAAGCATTGCACAGGCAAGCGACAATGTTATTTATACCGATGCGGGTCCGGAGATTGCCGTAGCCTCTACAAAGGCGTATACTACTCAAGCAGCGGTATTTTATTTAATTACCGCAAAGGCGGCTTATATCAAGGGCTTAATGAGCAAAGATAAGGTGCGGGATTTTATAAGGCAACTCAATGAAATACCGTCGGCAGTTCAAAAAGTTATTGATGGCAGAAACGAAATTCATAAACTGTCAAATATGCTCTTAACCGCCGAGCACACCTTTATGATAGGCAGAGGTCTTGATTACCCCACCCTGTTAGAAGCGTCACTGAAGCTCAAAGAAATCAGTTATATTCATTCCGAAGCATTTGCATCGGGAGAATTAAAACACGGAACCATAGCTTTAATTACGGACAAAACGCCTGTAATTGCACTGCTTACGCAAGAGAGGTTGATGTCAAAGCAAGTGTCTAACATTAAGGAGGTTCAGTCCAGAGGAGCGCAGGTAATAACCTTTATAAAATCATCGCTTAAAGATGAAGCAATTAAATGTGACTTTGCACTGCCCGATACTGCTGACGACTTCACCGCTATCCCTGCCGTATGTGCTATGCAACTGCTTGCTTATTATGTTTCGTCCGACAAGGGACTTGATGTTGATAAGCCGAGAAACCTCGCAAAGGTAGTTACGGTAGAATAAAATCATAATAATTATCACGCATTGAATTGATAAAGACGGCTGATTTTCAGCCGTCTTATTTTTATGTTCTCTTGTCTATCCATTCTACAATTAATTTTGCGGGTAAAAATACCATATCACAGAATTTCAGCAAAAGATTTATTAAATTTTTCATCTAATCTTTTTTCTTATTCGTTGCAGTCTTGTTCGAACAGTCGAAGGATTAAGATTAAGTTTATTTGCTATTTCGTTACTGTCATATCCCTCGTAGGATAAAAGGAGCAAATACCTTTCCTTGTCGGACAACTTTGAAATAAGCATTTTATACTCAGCAATCCTTGTAAAATCCGAATTGTCACATAAATCAAGTTCTTCAATCAATTCGTTGCACTCAAATTTCAGCATATTTTTTCTGTACATATCAGTACGGACATTTCTTGCAATAGAAAATATAAGTGACTTTTTATTTTTTACGGCATAAGTGTTTGCAAGCCATTGCCAAAGTCTCATAAAAACCTGTTGTACTAAATCCTCTGAATCTTCGTATGAAAAATCTCGGCGAAAAAATGCAAATACCTTTTTATAATATTCGTCGTATATTTCATTATAAAGTTGAAGTATATTATCCATTTGTCTTAAATTTACCTGTGGTTTGTGATTTTAATTTCAGGAGAGACATTATTTTTTCGGGAGCGATTATATTACCTGTTGATACAAAGAAAACCATTTTTTCTTTTAACAATTCCTTGTCTGTGTTTTTATTAAAAGTCAAATTTCCTGTAGCGGCAATTAAGGTGTTATTTTCAATTCCTTCTAAAAAATCGTTATCAATTACCAAATCACTGCCAAATGATTTAACAGCTGTAAATTCAAAATCGCATTTTGTATCAATTCCGTTTGAAAATACAGGTTTATAACATGAATTAAGGTTTGCTATTGCTATGCCGTTAGAAATAATCTGCGGCGTCTTTTCTTTTGTGTCAATAACGGTAATACCATTTGAAAAATATATGGTATTATCATCCGTATTATTATCGTTAAAAATGATAATTCCGTTTGCATTTTGTATTTTTACGCTCGGATTAATTTTAATTGTTGTAGCACAGTTTACATTTATGCAGGAATAAGCCTGCATAAATTCCGATGTCGGATTTTCGGGTAAAATTACCGTTGCGGCATTTATCATTTTATATTTTTGAAGTGCAGCGGCGTCATAATGAGTCAGATCTGCAATCGGTGTATTGAGTATCTTCTTAAAAAGTTTCATACAAATTCTCCTTTAAGTTGTGTTTTTTGAGAACTCTCATAAGGTAAGACGGAAAAAAGCATCAATCTGTCTCAAAAAAATATAAAAAATCGGCACATACCTAAATGATATGCACCGATAGTAATAGATTTATTTATTTTTACTTGCCACATCTTTTATGTCCTCGTGGTTTTTCTTTTTGAAATACGCACGGGTTTCTTTTCCGACAATGCCGGACAGAGCGAACAGAGCGACAAGGTTCGGAAATGCCATAAGACCGTTTACTATATCCGCAAGATTCCAAACAGCGGCAACTGTAAGATAAGGGCCTATAAATACGGCAAGAACATAGATGCATCTGAAACCGATAAGAACATATTTATTGTCCGTTAAATATTCAAGACATCTTTCGCTGTAATAGTCCCAGCCGAGAATTGTTGTAAATGCAAAGAAAATAAGGCAAAGCATAAGAAGAAAAGCCGAAATTTTTGCGTTCCAAGGCAATCCGTTTTGCCAAGCGAAAGTGGTAATATTAACGCCCTCAAATTTATTAGGCACATATTCGTAATTAGCCTGAGTCGTAACGATAGAAAGTCCGGTGAGAGTACAGATAACGATTGTATCGATAAATGTACCGGTCATTGTGACAAGACCCTGACGAACTGCATCTTTTGTCTTAGCGGCTGCGGCTGCGATAGGAGCAGAACCGAGACCTGCTTCGTTGGAGAAAATACCTCTGCCGATACCTTTTTGCATTGCAAGTTTAATGGTAATACCCGTTGCACCGCCGATAACAGCATCGGGAACAAACGCATTTTTAACTATTGATACAATGGCAGACGGAACATTTTTGATATTTGTTATAACAATAATCAATGTGCAGACAATGTAAATTATTGCCATTACAGGAACGATTACTTCGGATACCTTTGCAATTCTCTTAATTCCACCGATAACAACGAGTCCTACGCAGATTGTTACAATAACTCCGCAAATAACAACCGGCCAAACATAGTTATTGTCACCGATAGAAAAAGCGATATGAAGTTCCTCGGGGTCGAAAAAGCCTTTAACAGCATTTGTGATACCTGTAACCTGAGTGAAAGTACCAATACCGAAAAGACCTACAAAAACTCCGAATACGGCAAACAGCTTTGCAAGCCATTTCCATTTTTCGCCCATTCCCTTTTCAATATAATAGAACGGACCGCCGAGATAGTGACCGTCATCTTTCTTTTGACGGTACTTAATTGCGAGAAAGCCCTCGCTGTATTTTGTTGCCATTCCGAAAAATGCCGCAACAATCATCCAAAACAAAGCACCGGGACCGCCAAGACAAACCGCCGTTGCAACTCCGACGATGTTACCTGTACCGATAGTAGCCGAAAGTGCCGTACAAAGAGCACCGAAAGAGGTTACTTCACCTGTTCCGTCTTCTTCGTTTTTAACCATAAATTTAAGTGCCTTGCCGAGATGAAAGACCTGAATGAAGCCGGTTCTTATCGAAAGCCAAACTCCTGCACAGAGAATAAGTATGATAAGCGGCCAGCCCCATACCATACCGTCAACTTTATCAATCAATTCGTTGATACTCATTGCTAAATTAAATACCTGCATTGTTCTCCTCCTATAAAAACAAATAATGTATACTATAACATATATAGAATCAAAATGCAAATATTAATCCAATTTATTTCGCAGTTTTAAGAGTATTTGTTTTTCTTTTCGTGAGACCTGAACCTGTGAAATGTTAAGTTTTTTAGCAGTCTCATTCTGCGTTATGCCGTCATAAAACCTATATTTAACAATCATCAATTCGGTTTTGTCAAGTATTTTAAGTGCCTGATGAACCGACAGTCTGTCAAAAAGTTCGTCACTTTCATCTATGGGAATATCAAGCGTTTCTTCTCCCTCATCATATGATGCGCTCAATGACGCTATCGGGGTCAGAACATTCAATATTTCGCTGAGTTCCTCAACGCTGAAGCCGCTCAGTTTACTTAATTCGCTGAGAGTGGGCTCTCTGAGTTCCTTTTGCTTAAACTTCTCCCTTAATGATTGTACTTTGATTGAGTTTTCTTTAAGCGTTCGTGATACTTTAATTGCGCCGCCGTCACGAAACAGACGCTTTATTTCTCCCATAATGACAGGTACGGCATAAGTAGAAAATGAAAAGCCACGGCTTACATCAAATTTATCAACAGCTTTAATAAGTCCTACGCATCCTGACTGATACAGGTCATCGTATTCAACTCCTCTGCCACGAAATCTGTTTGCTATGGAATGTACCAAAGGAATATTTGATACAATCATATCATCTCGATTTTGCTTTACCATTTATTTCTGCCGTTTATTTTTTTAATGAGAGTTACTGTGGTGCCGCTGCCGAGTGAAGAAATTACATTAACTCTGTCGCAAAAAGACTGCATAACCGTAAAGCCCAGACCTGATCTGTCGGACGAGCCTGTGGTAAAAAGCGGGGTCATGGCTCTTTGAACATTTTCTATACCCAAGCCTTTATCCTTAATTCTTATTTTAATAAAATTATCATCTAAAATTTGACCCGTTATGTAAATTTTTCCGCAACTGTCATTATAAGCGTGAACAATGCAATTAGTTACCGCTTCACTGACTGCTGTTTTAAGGTCGGTAAGTTCCTCAATTGTAGGGTCAAGCGGAGTTACAAACGCCGCAACAACAAGTCTGCAAAAACTTTCGTTTACGCTTTTGCTGTCAAAAGATAACTTAAATTCATTTTTTACTTCCATATTACTTCTCCTTTATTATCGCTATTGAGCCGAGACCCGCAAGCTCCATAATTTTCTTTGTCTGTGCACTGACATTTCTTATTTCAAGCGTTCCCTTAAAATTTTGCATCAACCTGTACCTGCCCATAACCAGACCTATACCCGATGAATCCATAAACGATACATTCATAAAATCAAGTATCAAATGAGATGGTTTAATGAAACTCAGGGCGTTGTCAATCTTATCTCTTATATCAACGGCGGTATGATGATCTATTTCACCGTAAAGATAAGCAATTACAAGATTGCCGCTTGATTCAATGGTTACATTCATATATTTCACTCCAATAAAAAATACCAATCTGTAATTTAGATTAACAGATTGGTATAAAATATTTTGTAAAATTATAGGGTCTCTAATAATAAATTTCTCACTTCTCTTGCCAAATAAAACGAACCGCAAACGAGACGAAAATTATTATATTCTTTTGCACGATTAATTGCATCCGCTGCTGAATAAGCAGAAGAAACTTTTTTACAATATTTTTTTGAAATATTTTTGAGTTCTTCGGCTGAAATTGCTCGGGGATTATTAGGTGAAACGGTGATTATCCTGTCGCAAAACGGAGCAATTATCGACAGATAGCCGTCTATGTCCTTGTCCCTCATCATACCGATAACGGCAGTAACCTTTTTATTATTAAGGACAGAAGCAAGTGCTCTTGCACCGTCAACATTATGTGCGCCATCGAGCATAATGTTTCCAATCATTTCCTGACGGGCAGGCAATTTGACTGTTTCGTTTACATTTGGAGCGCCGAGAATATCCAGCACAGCATTTACCGTTGCCAGGTTATTTTTTTCAAAACTTCCCTGTTCACTTACCTTAATTAGATTAGGCGCTTTTGATAAAAAAACTTCTTCGCATTTTGGATTTGGATACAAAACGCACGGACATTCATTTCTGATTATTCCGGATTTTTGCCGTGCTATTTCTTCCAGTGTATTGCCCAAAAAAGCAGTATGGTCGATTGAAACGGAAGTGATAACTGATATGTTTTTCTTCTCTGCATTGGTACTGTCACCGAGTCCGCCCATACCGCATTCAATTACGGCATAATCTACCTTTTTGTCTGCAAAGTACTTATACATTATTGCTGTGAGCAGTTCAAATTCGGTACAATCGTTATCACAATATTTTTCCGTATAGTCTGCGAAATCTTTTTTTGAAATATATTCATTGTTGATTGTTATCTGTTCTCTGTAATCGTCAATCCAAGGAGAAGAAAAAAGACCTGTTTTATATCCTTCGTTTATAAGAGCATTTGCTATTGTAGCGGCAACGGTTCCCTTACCGTTTGTACCTGCTATATGAATAATTTTTATTTTATCCTGTGGGTTATCCATAGTATCAAGCAGGGATAAAATGCGTTCAAGCCCCGGCTTAATGCCGAGGCTCTGCTTATTCAATATAATATTAAGCGCTTTAGAATAAGTCATTACTGAATTTCCTCAATAGACTTTTTGATTTGTGCAATCTTTTCTTCGAGTTTAGCCGCATCTTCACGGTTTTGTGTCACAACCTTTTCAGGTGCCTTATTTACAAAACCGGGATTGTTGAGCTTTTTATTGATAAAAGCAAGTTTATCCTCGGCAGCGGCAAGTTCTTTTTCAAGACGCTTTTTTTCTGCTTCAAAGTCAACCAAATCACCGAGCGGAATATAAATCCTTGCATCGTCTGTGATAATTGTAACCACATTTCCGATATCGCCAAACGAAGTGCTGATCTCTACATCGTTTGCAGATGCAAGTCGCTTTATAAACTCAACACCGCTCATAAATGTTTCGGTCTCGGTTGTTTCAACATAAACCTTTGCTTTTCTTGACGGAGCGATATTCATCTCTGCTCTGCGGTTTCTTATTGCCTTAATAGCAGACATTATTTTTTCCATTTCCGCTTCATCATCGGCGAAGTTAAGGGATTCATCGTACTTGCACCACTGTGATACCATGATAGACTCTGTATCGTGCGGAATAGCCTGATAAATTTCCTCTGTTATAAACGGCATAAACGGATGAAGTAACTTTAAGATATAGGTAAGAACAAATACCAAAACAGCCTTTGCATTATCTTTAGCTTGCTCATCTTCTCCCTGAAGTCTGATTTTTGCAATCTCGATATACCAGTCGCAATAAACATCCCAAATGAAGTCATAAAGCTTTTGAACAGCGATTCCGAGTTCGTACTTATCAAGATTTTCGGTTACTTCCTTTGCAAGCGAATTAGCCTTTGATACAATCCACTTATCCTCTAAGAGAAGTTCACTCGGAAGACCGTTATACTTATAATCCTCACCGAGATACATAAGAACGAATCTGGCGGCGTTCCAAAGTTTATTTGCAAAATTACGGGAAGCCTTAACTCTCTCGTCGGAAAATCTCATATCATTTCCCGGTGAATTACCCGTAGCAAGGGTAAATCTCAGAGCGTCTGCGCCGTATTCGTCAATAACAAGAAGCGGGTCAATGCCGTTACCAAGAGACTTACTCATCTTTCTGCCCTGAGAGTCACGAACAAGACCGTGAATAAGAACCGTATCAAAAGGTACCTTACCTGTCTGTTCAATACCGGAGAACATCATTCTCATAACCCAGAACGGAATAATGTCATAGCCTGTAACGAGGGTATTGGTAGGATAATATTTCTTAAAATCTTCTGTTTCTTCCGGCCAGCCGAGAGTAGAAAAAGGCCACAATGCGGACGAGAACCAAGTGTCGAGTGTGTCCGGATCTTGGTGTACGTGCTCGCTGCCGCACTTTGAACACTTTGTCACATTTTCCCTTGAAACAGTGATTTCACCGCAATCGTCGCAGTACCATGCAGGAATTCTGTGACCCCACCAAAGCTGACGGGAAATACACCAGTCACGGATATTTTCAAGCCAATGGAAGTAAGTTTTTTCGTATCTCTTCGGAACAAACTTTGTCTCTTCGTTTTTAACAGCATCAATAGCCGGACCTGCAAGCGGTTTCATACTTACGAACCACTGCTTAGAAACCTTAGGCTCAATAGTGGTGCCGCAACGATAGCATGTACCTACGTTATGAGAATAATCCTCGATTTCAAGAAGTGCACCCTCTGCCTTCAAATCCTCAACGATAGCCTTACGAGCCTCATATCTGTCCATTCCGCTGTACTTGCCCCAGCCGTCTTTAATGTGAGCGTCATCCGTAAGAATATCGATAACTTCAAGGTTATGTCTTAAACCGACCTCAAAGTCATTAGGGTCATGTGCAGGGGTGATTTTAACAACACCGGTACCGAATTCAATATCAACATAATCATCTGCAATAACGGGAATTTGGCGGTGAACAATTGGCAAATCGAGCATTTTGCCGACAAGATGCTTATATCTCTCATCGTTTGGATTTACGGCAACGGCGGTATCGCCGAGCATAGTTTCTGGACGGGTTGTAGCAAGTTCAAGATAACCCGAACCGTCAACAAACGGGTATCTTAAATGCCAAAAATGACCTGCCTGATCTTCATATTCAACCTCTGCATCTGAAATAGAAGTCTTACAATGCGGACACCAGTTGACTATTCTCTCGCCTCTGTAAATAAGACCCTTTTCGTAAAGGTTATTAAACACTTCAACAACAGCCTTATTACATCCCTCGTCAAGAGTAAAGCGTTCTCTGTCCCAGTCGCAGGATGAACCCATCTTTTTAAGTTGTTCTATGATTCTGCCGCCGTACTGACGCTTCCACTCCCAAGCACGCTCAAGGAATTTTTCTCTGCCTATATCCTCTTTGGTTATACCCTCTTTACGCATTGCCTCAACAATTTTAGCCTCTGTTGCAATAGAAGCATGATCAGTGCCCGGAAGCCAAAGGGTATTATATCCGTTCATTCTGTGGTAACGAATAAGAATATCCTGAAGTGTGTTGTCAAGAGCATGACCCATATGAAGTTGTCCGGTGATATTCGGTGGAGGGATAACGATGGTGTACGGAGTTTTCTCGCTTTTTACATCGGCGTGAAAATATCCGTTATCAGTCCAAAATTTATAAATCCTGTCCTCAAAGGCGGACGGATTATATTGCTTTTCAAGTTCCTTTGCCATTAATATCTTCCTTTCAAAATAAAAAAACGCCTCACATAATGAGACGAAATAACCGTGGTACCACTCAAATTGCGTGCAAAGCACGCCGCTTAAATCTTTAACGCAGATATACGGACAAAACTACTCTCAAAAAAATTTCACCTTGTCGGCTCGTGAGTTACCTTCGCACAAATGAAATATCGGTTTTCAGCAAACACCGACTCTCTGCAAAATCAAAAAATGCTACTCCCCTCAGTCACAGCCGTTTATATATTTTTAATGTAAATATACTATCAAAAATATTCATCTTTGTCAAGATGATATATAAAGATTAAAGCTGTATAGTGATAAGTTATATATTTCAAGGAATAATTATGTTTACTTTGCTCATTGATAATAAAGTGAAAAGTATTATATAATATATTTTAGTAAAATCCATTCTAAAAGTAAGGAGACGGCAATGGACGAAAACAAAAAATTAAAACCCTTCGGTATGAAGGACAAAATCGGCTACGGTTTGGGTGACTTCGGTTGTAATATGAGTTTTGCATTTATAAACAACTACCTTATGCTGTTTTATGTAACCTGTATGGGGATTAAGCCAAAGCACTTTGCCGTAATAATTTTGCTTGCAAAAATCTTTGATGCAATCAATGACCCGATTATCGGCGGCTTGTGCGACTCGGCAAAGCCCGGTAAAGAAGGTAAGTTTAAGACTTGGATTAAATGGGCAAGTCTCCCTCTCTTGGCATCAAGCATAATTATGTTTATTTATGCACCGTCGGCACCGTACGGAGTAAAGATAGCAATGTGTCTCGGTCTGTACTGCATTTGGAGTATATCTTACACGAGTGTAAATGTACCGTACGGTTCTATGCAGTCGGTAATTACAAATGTACCGGAAGAAAGAAATTCACTCTCTACATTCAGAAGTGTCGGTGCAATGTTTGCACAAATTCCAGTTATGATAATTCTTCCTCTTTTGGTATATGATAAAGATGATAACCCGAGAGGAAATATTTTCTTTATCATTGTTGCGGCAATGGGAGTAATCGGCTTTATTTCATTTATTCTTTTAAGAAAAATGACAACAGAGAGAATTGAACCTAAAGTTCAGGAAAAGCAAGGTTTTAATTACTTCAAAACACTTGCATCGTTTTTCAAAAACCGCCATATGCTCGGCGTAACTATTTCCAGTGTATCGTATCTTGCACTTATGATGACGGTCACAAGTTCAATGCAGTACATCTTTATGTGCTACTTTAAGAACACAAAACTTATTTCCATTGCAACAATTATCGCAGGACTGCCCACAGTTTTGGGAATTATCGCTGTTAAACCGCTTTCAAAAAAGTTTACAAAAAAACAACTTTGCACTTATCCGTTTTTGATTTCCGCAATTTGCAGCGGTATAGCAACTTTTGTAAGATTTGAAAATCCGTATATTTGGATTGTTCTGGTAGGTATTGCCATGTTCGGCTCGGCATTCTACCTTGTCCTTACTTGGGCTTTGGTTGCAGACTGTATCGACTACCAGGAGATGAAAACAGGCAGAAGAGAGGAAAGTTCTATTTACGCTACCTATTCCCTCTTCAGAAAAATTGCACAAGGTCTCGGTGCGGCAATTATTTCGCTTGCACTCGGTTTTACAGGCTATACTTCCGACCTCGGTGCACTCGAGCAGGCACCCGGCGTTGCAAACAACATTTACTTTATGACAGGATTTCTTCCGTTCGTCGGTTCAATCATATGTCTGTTAAGTATGCACTTTTTATATAAACTCGGAGATGACCCTACAAAGGAGCAATAAAGTTATAAAAGGCAACGCTAAAACCGTTGCTTTTTTCTTTGTCCGATAATATAATATTCTAAAACGGAGGAATTAATATGCTTGATAAAATTATAGAGGCTGTAAAAAAGGCAGTCGAAATATACAAAAATGCCGGTAACGATTTGGACATCAGCGAAAAAACATCAAATGTAAATCTTGTTACAAAATATGATAAGATGATTCAGAAATTCTTAATTGATGAACTCGGCAAAATAACACCCGGGGCATCGTTTTTCTGCGAGGAGGGCGATGATAACAAGCAACTGACGGACGGCTACTGTTATATCATAGACCCGATTGACGGGACAACGAATTTCATCAAAGGCTTTCAACACAGTGCAATCAGCGTTGGTCTGGCAAAAGACAAGGAACTGATAATCGGCGTTGTTGCCGACCCGGACAAAAATAATCTTTACTATGCCGAAAAAGGTAAAGGTTCTTATCTTAACGGAAAAAAAATTAATGTTTCCGACTGCGACCTCGCCGAAAGTCTTGTAATGTTCGGCACCTGCCCATATGAACACGAACTTGCTCACAAGACATTTGAACTGACGGAAAAAGTTTTTAATAAGGCTTTAGAAGTCAGACGAAGCGGCTCGGCGGCACTTGATATATGCTATGTCGCATCGGGTAAGGCTGATCTTTATTACGAAATGATAATAAGACCGTGGGACTGGGCAGGAGCAAGCGTGATTTTGCTTGAAGCGGGCGGAGTGTTTTCAAAAATTGACTCCTCCCCAATAGACCTTTCAAAAACAGATTCATACCTATGCGGTAACATAAAAAACATTAAGGAATTCAATGAAATATACAACTCTTAATTCATACTTAAAAGAAAAATTCGGCTGCAAGGTTTACAAGATTTCTCTTGACTGCGGCTTTACCTGTCCCAACCGTGACGGCACTCTAGGCTACGGCGGCTGTATATTTTGCTCTAAGGGCGGAAGCGGAGATTTTGCAGAGAGCCGTACTCTTGGCGTCACCGAGCAAATAGAATCAGGAAAAGAAAAAGTAAAAAACAAGATAAAAAGCGGAAAATACATCGCATATTTTCAGGCATTTACAAACACATATGCCGACGTAAATACTCTTGAAAAAATATTTTCGGAAGCGATAAATCACCCGGATATTGTCGCTTTATCCATTGCTACCAGACCTGACTGTTTGGAACAGGAAAAAGTTGAATTACTTAGCAGACTGAACAAAATCAAACCGATATTTGTTGAACTCGGACTTCAAACAATAAATGAGAAAACAGCCAAGTACATACGCAGAGGTTATACTCTTGATGTATATGACGATGCAGTAGAGCGATTACATGAGCAAGGCATAAATGTTGTTACCCATATAATAATCGGATTGCCGTATGAAACAAAAGAGGACATGCTCTCATCCGTAAAATATGTATGCAAAGTAACGGATGGCATTAAACTTCAACTTTTACATATTCTCAAAGGCACAGACCTCGCAAAAGATTACTTTGAGCATAAATTTGAGGTTCTGTCATTAGAGGAATATACGGATATTATCGCCGAATGCGTTAAAATAATTCCTGAAAATGTTGTAATACACAGGCTGACTGGAGACGGAGCAAAAAAGGATTTAATAGCACCGCTGTGGTCGGCGGACAAAAAGAAAGTTCTTAATACAATTAATAAGAGGCTGAGTGAAATATAATCACTCAGCCTTAATTTAATCTCTCAGTACCGAATTTGCCGCAACAAAACCTGCCTTATAGTGCTGATTATCGGCATAACGATAAACTATTATCGGATGACCGTCGCCGCTTCCCTCGTAATATACCCTTTCATTCTTAAACACCGTTCCTATCTTATTACTCAAAACGCTGTCAGCATATACCGTCTGCTCTGATTTCATTTTTGCATTACCGTACAAATAAATCGGACCGCCTTTCAATTCAGTTTGATTTTTAGGTCGAAGTATTCCGTTTACATATGATGAATTATAATATTTTTCACGAAGTGTCATCGGCGAATGGGTACCGTTTTCATTTTCGTCATAGTAGTTTATCTTACCGTTTTTGTTTACTCCGGAAACAATAAAAATATGACCTGCAATGCCACTCGTTCTTACTCCGATGTCGCCTTTTTTCACCTCAAGATTTTTATATTTCGGTATAATAAATTCAAAATTGTTATAAATATTTTTGTACTTATATCTGTCTGTCCATATTTCTTTTGCGTATCTCGGACCGTAAAAACAACCTTTAATACCCAATACTTTGTCCGCATAATCGTTTACCAAATCTACGCACTGTACTCCGTACAAGCCGTCATAATCAATTTTCTTACCTAAATTTCTCTTAACATACTCGTCAAACTTCACTTGCAATCACCTTTGTCACACATTGTTTTATACGCTTTGTCGCCCAAAAGATAGGTTGAAATAACAGCCATAACAACAGAAATGGTTTGTATCACCCTGTCGCAATCCCAGTTCCAAATCGGAGAAAGCCCGACAAGCAAAGCATTTATGATGGTGAGAGCGTTAAGGCAGTATTTTACAATTTCTTTAGCCTTTTTCATAAAATCACCCTAAACACCGAATATATTACATACTATTCAAAAATTCGATATTTGTTAAACGAAAATGCTTTTTCGCTTAATTCACTCAAAGAGGCTATAACTTTACCGTCTGCAATAAAAAACTCCACACAATCGCTTGTGTAGAGTTCTATGCTTTCTTTTAATGTGCTTATTCCTGCGCACACTATATCAAAACAGACATAATGCCTGCCCTATGACTTTTTTATAGAGGCTTCTTTCTCTTTTTCGAGTTCTTCCTCTTTTTCTTTTTTCTCAATTTCATCTGCTTCTTTAAGCCACTGATTTAAGATTTTTTCTAAATTTTCATCGGAATACATACCTTTCAACTCCTCAAAGTAAAGCCAAGAGATTTATCATTATTCTACAAACGTTATTGCGAGAGACAGTCTCGAAATTGTGGTTGTTAAAATAAAAGACAAACCCGAAAGCCTTATAAATCATTCGGCTTCGGGTCAATTAATGGTGCACCTGACAGGAATCGAACCTGCACATCTCTCGATACTAGATCCTAAATCTAGCGCGTCTGCCAGTTCCGCCACAGGTGCAACTGCCGCATTATAATAACATAGCAGATTAAAAAATGCAAGTGATAATCACAAATTTAGATTTGATTCCAGTTCTTTTTTTATTTTTGTCAGTATTCTTTTTTCAAGTCGTGAAATATAGGACTGAGAAATACCTAGTTCATCTGCAAGTTGTTTTTGCGTTCTTGCTTTATTGCCGTTGAGACCGAAACGGCAATTCATTATATTTTGTTCCTTTTTCGGCAAAGCCGAGACAATTCTTCTCAGAAGTCTTTGCTCATCCTCGTATTCGATATTTTCACTAACTGCGTTTGGGTCGCTGCCCAAGACATCACGGAGTGTCAGTTCATTTCCGTCCCAATCAGTGCTAAGCGGCTCGTCAAAGGACATTTCGATTTTTGAATTAGACGCCTTTCTGAGATACATCAATATTTCGTTTTCTATACATCTGGAAGCGTAGGTTGCAAGTTTAATTTTTTTACTGCAATCAAATGTATTAACCGCTTTCATAAGCCCTATTGTTCCGATAGAAACCAAATCCTCAGTAGTAGCTGTCGGGCAGTCAAATTTTTTTGCTATATATACAACAAGCCGCAAATTATGTATAACGAGAAGCTCTTTTTTATCTTCATTTCCCTGCTGAATTTCCGATAAAATCTTTTCTTCCTCTTCTTTCGTCAGCGGCGGCGGAAGCGTGTCGGGTCCGTTAATATAGTAACAGCCCTGCTTTTTGAATAATTTCAAAATCAATCGTTTAATAAATTTAATCATATTGCACCTCATATTGACAAAATATCATAATTTAGTATTGCCGAAAATTTTTTATTACATAAGTCGTTGCTCAGCGCAACATATGCGTTTTCAATAATTTCATCGGAATTACTTGATTTAAGGACAATTTTATCAGGCTTAAAAGCAGTGAGAACCGACCTGCCGTTTACAGTAGTGACCGGAACAAACCTGCTCTTTTCCAGTTTGGGAATAAAATCTATTTTACTGCTGTCAACGATAATTATCGGCATATTTGAAAAAGGTTCTCTGAGTCTGTTACCCGTATCGAGAAAGGCGCAAAAAGAATAACTCTTTCCGTCCTGCTCAATAATCAAAGTATAAATATCTTTTTTTGACAGAGTGCGATTATATATTTTTATCACAACGCCGGAAACGGCGTATGCCAAAATCCCCGACAGAATTAACATTGGAGCAGAAAGATTAAAATAGACAACGGAATTATTTACAGCAACAAATTTAAGTTTAAGTGTAAAGCAAAGCAGCATTGTTATTCCTAAAAAAATCACACTCGAAAAGTAATAAATGAGTACCGTTTTTATGTATTGAGTAAGGCGATAAAAATGAAACGCCGCCGCAATTATTATCAAAACCGATACAAGTTTTGAAAGTTCTGTCAGAATAATCGGTATTTTATCAACAAATATAATAAGCGAATAAAGTGCACCTATGCATGAACCTATTATCAGACGAAAGAGTGAAGTTTGCTTTTTTGCAAGTTTTGCAGTAAGTTCTAAAATCAGAAAAGTAATAAAAAAATTTATGCACAGCAGTACATCGACATATATAACAATAAAAATCACCCCTGCTAAACAAATTATAGATTAGCAGAGGTGTATTTTTTGTCACAAATTAAACACTATTCAATTATTTCTACCGAATCAATGACAACATCATAAATCGGTTTATCGTTAATGCCGGTTTTAACATTTGCAATATCGTCAAGAACATCGGTACCGTCCGTAATTTTGCCGAATACGGTGTGATGGAAATCGAGCCACGGAGTACCGCCGACTTTTTTATATTCGTCGACAACTTCCTTAGAAAAACCTCCTTCGGCTCCGATTTGTTCCATTTGTGAGAGAAGATGCGACGGAACTTCTTTTGCTTGTACTATAAAAAATTGCGAGCCGTTTGTATTTGGACCTGAATTAGCCATAGAAAGCGAACCGTAATAATTTCTTGCGTCAACGGAGAACTCATCCTCAAAAGGTTTACCCCAAATTGATTCTCCGCTCATGCCGGTGCCTGTCGGGTCGCCGCCCTGAATCATAAAATCTTTAATAACTCTGTGAAAAATCAGTCCGTCATAATATCCCTCTTTAGCGTGAGAAGTAAAATTCTCTACGGCTTTCGGAGCATATTGCGGGAAAAGTTCAAATGACATATCTCCCCTGTTTGTTTTTATAATTGCTTTCATTATAAATGTATCCTTTCATTAATTGATTTCAAAACATCGGTGTCGATTTTTTGCACCTTTCTGTCGTAGGTGAAAAGTCCGTTAAGTTCGTCCTCGACGTCCGTAACCTGAGTATAAACAGATGCACTGAGGCCGTCCTTAATCTGTGGTATAATCGTCTTTTCATAAAGTCTTTTATATGCATCTGTAAGTGAGTGCTTAGACTTAAATATTTTATAGCCGAACATTTTATCGTTAAAGGTATGTCCTTTAACTCTAATGCTGAGCCCGCCGAACTCTGTAAGACACCACGGGTGCTCACCTGTGTGAACCTTAATAGGAGTAAAATAAATATGCTTTGAAATAATGTCGGTATCATTTTGCTCGTGCCAGCCCGACGCAGAGTCAACTATTCTCGTTGAATCCATAGACTTAATCAGCATATATGCATAATCGCTGTCAAACTGACCCCAACCTTCGTTAAACGGCACCCAAACAGCAATGCACGGGCAGTTATAAAGAGCGGTAATCATTTCTTTGAGTTCCTTATAATACAGTGCTCTGGCGTTATCATCGCTGCGCTTAAAGGTCTTATAATTTGTATCATCGAGTTTTATTCCGACAAACGGAATTGCGCTGACTTCAAGTCCGTAGTTTCCTCCGCCGTTTATCATATCCTGCCAAACGATTATTCCGTTTACATCGCAGTAATGATACCAAAGCATGGGCTCAATTTTAATATGCTTTCTAAGCATATTAAAGCCGAACTCTTTTACTTTTTTTACATCGAACTCCATAGCTTTATTATCGGGAGGAGTTAAAAAGCCGTCGGGATAATAGCCCTGGTCTAAGAGTCCGTTATGAAAATACGGCTTATTGTTGAGCATAAGTCTCATAATGCCGTTTTTATCCGTTCCGACGGAAAATTTACGCATACCGAAATAAGACTTAACCGTATCGTTTTTATACTTAAAAATTACCTTGTAAAGAAACGGAGATTCGGGTGACCACGTTTTAACATTATCGAGAATTACGGTATTGTCAGTTGTATCGGCAATCAGTTCATCACCGTCATAAATCAGCTTTTCTATCTGCAATCCTCTTTTATTTTCAAAACTTACGCTCGAATTATCGATATTCGGTGTGATTTTTACATAATCTATATAATCAACGGGAGTGCTCTCAAGCCAAACGGTTTGCCAAATTCCGCTCTGTGCAGTATACCAAATATTTCCTCTGTTTGTCTTTTGCTTGCCTCTCGAATATGAATTCTTCTCCGTCAAATCACGAACGGTAACAAAAAGAACATTATGCTCTTTAATTTGTTCGCTTATTTCAAAGGAAAACGGAGTATAACCTCCGTGGTGAGAACCTATAAACTTACCGTTAAGATAAACTTTTGCTATTTGGTCAACGGCACCGAAGTTGATAAAAACTCTGCCTTTATTAAAATCGTCGGGAATATCAAATTCCTTTTTATAAATGAGATATTCCTCATCTTTAAGTTTTCTTTCAACTCCCGAAAGCGGAGTTTCGGGAGAAAACGGAACCGTTATTTTATATCCGAACTTTTGCGGAAATTCCTCACTTTCGCAAAATTCAAGTTCCCACTCTCCGTTTAAGTTAATGTAACTGTCACGCTTAAACTGCGGACGGGGATATTCAGAGAGAGGCCGGATTTTATTTAGATTTTCGCCCCATACGGTTTTAATCATCATTTTGCCTCCATTACAATTTTGCCGTCAATAATCTGTATATGTTTATTACAAATTTCAAGAGCAGCGGTTTTGTGAGATACAATAATACAAGTTTTGTTTTTCATATTCTTGAGGTTCTGTAAAAATCTGAGTTCTGTCGCTTCGTCAAGTGCAGATGTTGCCTCATCAAGAAGCATTATCGGTGACTCGGACAAAATTGAGCGTGCAATCGCAAGACGCTGAAGTTGACCCTCGGAAAGGCCAATTCCTCTCTCACCGATTACCGTATCTAACCCCTCGGGCAAATCATAAAGGAATGAATCGGAGCAGGAAATTTCTATCGCTTGCTTTATCTCGTCTTCGGTAACATCAGGATTGATAAATGTAAGATTATCCCTGATAGTGCCGGAAAGCAAAAAATTACCCTGCGGAACATAGGAGAACAGTTTTCTCGTATGCTTATCAACCTCAATTTTACCCATATCGGTATCAAGATAAATATCGCCCTCATTTACTCTGAACACACCCAAAAGAAGTTTCAAAAGAGTAGACTTACCGATTCCCGAAATGCCCATAATCGCTATGAAGTCCCCCTTATTTACTGTAAGTGAGGTGTTATCAAGAATAATATCTCTGTCATAGGAAAACGAAATATTTTCAAATTTTATTGCCTTAAGTGACTCATAAACTTTATTTACATCAACATTTTTGTCGTTTGTTTCAGCTTCATCGGGTACTCCGTCAAGTTCTATAATTCTTTCACACGACGCAAGAAGTGCAAAATATTTAGGCAGTATGCTTGAAAGAGATGCAAACGGTGCTTGAATTTGGTTTACAAGCTGAATCATGGAAGTTACCCTACCAAATGACATACCGTTAAGAAGTCGATATGCACCGAACGCAAGAGCAAACACGAATCCGACATTAAATGTAACATTTATACCTGCATTTGCAAATATACCGAAAAGGCGGCGACGCATCTTGGTTTTATAATTTTCTTCCATAAGTTCGTCTGCCTCGTTAATTACCTTATCCTCGGCAACAAACGATTTAACAACCAAAAGCGAAGTCAGAATTTCCTGAATATAAGAGCGAACCTTTCCCTCTGTTTCCTGTACTCTTTTATGTAATTTTTTGAGCACTCCTCTGAACATCATCGTACAGCAAAAAACGAACACTCCGCCAACAAGAAATACAACGGCAAATATCCTATCTATCACAACAAGATATATAAACGCACTCGCAAGTTTAACAATGAAATAAATCAGATTAGGCAAAATCGTTGTAAAGCCGTCCGAAATTGTTTGAACGTCGCTGGTCATTCTGTTTTGAAGTTCGCCGGTGTGATATTTTGTTATCTTGGAATATTCCTTTCTCATAACGAGATTAAGAATATATTCCCTCAGAGTTACTTCAATTCTCGCCTTGCAACGCTCCGAAAAACTTCTTGACAGCAGGGTCAAAAAGAGTTGAAACAGTACAAGAAATAAAAAACAAACAGAATAATAAACGACTCTTTTAATTGACTTTTCCGTTGCAGCAGCATCAATTACCTTTTGTGAAAAACCTGCATACAATACGGTTACAACAGCGTTTATTACATTTGCAACGATGAGTACAAATACCTGCCATCTTTCCTTATGAAATGTACCCCACATCCATTTAAGGGTGGCAATATCTGACTTTTTGAATTTTCTTTTTTCTGTATTAGTCACGGCCATTCCTCTTTAGAAAGTGATTTTCGATATAGCACACGCATCTGTTCATAAAAATAGTGAGCGGTCTAATCGGCATTAAAGCAACCCAAATATGAGCATATAGACGATAAAGTTTATTTTTATCGCAGTCAATGTATTTTTTTCCTCGTCTGAAATATCCGACAAGTTTTCCGCATATCATATCGTCTGTTACATATTCTCTGTTAGTTAAATTATCGCCGACAATAATATAGTGATCGTCATGCACCTCTATAATTCTGTGCATAACGTATTTACCGCTTTTTAATTGATAAACGGGTACATCATATTTTTTTAGCCTGTCGTGATTTTTCACAACTACTATGGTATCTCTTCCGCTGTGAATAATCGGTCGCATGGATATGCCCTGCGTGAGGCCGCAATATTTGCCCGTTTTATCGAGTATTTCTTTTATTGAAGTAAATTGTTCCATAATATACCTTTCGTCAATTATCTATCAATACAACGGCGTGAGCGGCTATACCCTCTTGTCTGCCGGTAAATCCGAGTCCCTCTTCGGTGGTGGCTTTTACACTGACATCGTTTATGTCAAGATTGCACACCTTTGCGATATTTTCTCTCATAGAGTTGATATAAGGTTTCATTTTGGGCTTTTGTGCAAGTATGGTAGAATCGATATTAACTACATAATAACCGCTCTCTTGCAGGCGTTCAACCACACATTTAAGAAGAAAAAGCGAATCGGCATCCTTAAATTTTTCATCCGTATCGGGAAACATTCCGCCTATGTCGCCCATAGCGGCGGCACCCAAAAGGGCGTCCGAAACAGCGTGGAGCAACACATCGGCGTCACTGTGACCGAGAAGTCCCAATGAATGCGGAATTTCAACTCCGCCGACAATCAGTTTTCTGCCCTCAACAAGTTTATGCACATCATATCCGTGTCCTATTCTCATATTAACGCCTCATTTTTAAGTAGATTTTCTGCAAGCACAATATCATCGGGTGTGGTGATCTTGATATTTGAATAAGAGCCTACTACCGTTTTAACCTTTTGATTAAAACTTTCGACAAGTTGGCAGTCATCGGTAAAATCTAAGCCTTTTTCTCTTGCGTTTTGAGCAGCTTTTCTATATAATTCAAAATCAAAAATCTGCGGTGTTTGAACTGCAAAAAGAGTGCTCCTGTCGGGAGTAGAAACGACAAAGCCGTTCTTGTCCACCACTTTAACGGTATCCTTAACAAAAACTCCCACAGCCGCCGCCTTATTTTCCTTTGCGGCTCTTATTGTGTTTTCTATATCTACGCTCTTTATCAGAGGTCTTGCGCCGTCGTGAATAATAATCAATTCACAGTCGTCAATCACATCAAGCGCATTCATCACGCTTTGCTGTCTGGTATCGCCGCCGACTACAAACGAGACACGTTCGTCGGTAAGAATATCCGAAAAGGCAGGTATATCCTTTTCTCTTGCAACAACAATAACCTCATCCACATCTGAGATATTCAAAAAAGCGTTTACGCTCCTATCCAAAACGGTTTTACCGTTAATTTTAAGAAGCAGTTTGCTGTCTTTTGTTTTCATTCGAGTGCCGTTTCCTGCGGCAAGTATAACTGCTGTATTACTCAATTTTTGTCACCTTTGATAGTTCGTCCTCATTAGGAGTTACATATTCGGTATTATAGTTATCGTAAATAACCATTCCCGGTTTTGCTCCGTTTGGCTTATGCACATTTTTTATTATCGTATAATCGACCGCAACATTTGACGAAGCGTGCACTTTTGAATTAACACAAGCTATCATTGCCGCCTCTCTTATCAGTTTGTCCGTAAAAGGCTTTTCCTTAACAGCCTGCACAACAACATGACTGCCCGGTGCGTCCTTAACGTGAAACCACAAATCATAATTCTTAGCCGTTTTAAGGGTAAGAATATCATTTTGCACATTATTTCTGCCGACAAAAATTTTATACCCCTCACTTGAAATAAATTCTTTAGGAGGTAATTTCTTTTGTTTCATTGACTTGGCGTTTGGCTTAGACAAAAATCCCGAAGAATAAAGTTCCTCTCTGATTGCGGATATTTCTCCGCCTGTTTGAGCTCTTGTAAGTTCATCAATGACGGTATCCAAATACTCAGCCTCGCATTTTGCGTTATCGATAAACGTATTCAATTTTTGCTCTGCTACCTGTTTTTTTCTGTATTCCTTATAATATTTCTGCGCATTTTGCACAGGAGTAAGAGTTGGGTCGGCAGGAATGCGGATATGATTATTGTTATCATAGAAATTATAAAGATCGTAAAAAAGTGCACCCTTTTCGAGAAGATGCAAATTTGCATTGATAAGGTCTCCGTATATTCTGTACTTTTCTTTATCGGCACAGTCATCAAGTTCCCTTTGTCTGTTAATTGCCTTTCTTACAGCACGCTCTTTTAAAATATTCAGTTTGTGAAACAAATCATTTGAGCGTTGTCTTATTCTCTCTATTTTAACCTGTTCAAAATAGAAATAATCTATAAGCTCTGAAAATGTATCAAAAGTTTTATAGGTACAAAGATCTCCGAACTGTCTCGGCATAAAGTAAGTAAAATCCTTAGGTTTATCTAAAATAACCACAGTAGGTACAGGGTGTGCAATATGCTGCTTTAACTGCGAAAGACTCATATCAAAGTCAATTTCGTTTGCGACAATAGGAGAAATGCCCTGAATAACTTTGCCTGCCGCTTTGCCTCTCGTTGTGGCAAGTGACTTCATCTCAGTCTCTATATTAAAGATGCTGTCTGTTAAAATATTCATTTTATTTTGAGAGGGCGGAAGTTCATATTTGAGTCTCGGGAGAATTTCTCTTACCGATGATTTAGAAAAATCTATGCGCTTAACACAATCAATAATTTTATCACTGCTGTCCAGCAAAATAATGTTGCTGTACTTACCCATAATTTCAATTACGAGTTTATATTCCGTCGGGTCTCCCAAATCGTTTCTTGCATCGAAGACAAGAGTTAAAATTCTTTCAAATCCATCCTGTTTAATATCTGTCAATTTAGCAGAGGATAACAATTTTCTCAGCAGCATGGTAAGCATAGGCGGCTTTGCGGGGTTTTCAATAAACTGCTCGGTAAACTGTATTCTTGCCGAATCAGCCTTAGCCGAAAGAAGCAGTTTATGACTTCCCTCTCTTGAGCGGAATGTAATCAAAATTTCTTCCCTGGACGGTTGATAAATTTTGTCTACCCTTGCACCGACTATTTTTTCTGATATTTCATTTTTAACCAAATACAAAAAAATACCGTCAAACGCCATAATATATCCTTTATTCTGCGGTTTTAATAGGATTGGAAACGGGAGCAACAAGAAATTCCACATCCGTAAAAATCTTTTCAATCTTGTCTTTAATCATAAGAAAAGCAAAACTTTCCGTTTCAAAGTGACCTGCGGAAATAACGGCCTTGCCTTGTTCATATACGTCGAGCATTTCGTGATATTTCAAATCACCGGTCACAAAACAATCCGCATTATTTATCGCATAATCCATAAATTCACCGCACGAACCGCCGCCGACTGCAACTTTTTTGATTACATTGTCACACTCGGTGTATCTGATTCCCGATACATTAAGTTTATTTTCTACAAATCCTGCGAAATCGTCAACGCTCATTTCACCGTCGAGTTCGCCTATACTGATAAATCCGTCGCAATACGGCTCTGTGTTTTTAATTTCCAAAAGTTCTGCAAGATTAGCATTTATTCCGCATTCCGCTTTGTCAAAATTAGTGTGAGCGCTGATACAAGCGATATTATTTTTAACGAGTTCATAAACAACGCTGCCCGATTTAACATCGGCGAGTTTTGAAAAAATAACGGGATGATGAGTAAGAAGAAGATCTGCATTCACATCGGCACAATAAGAGACAACCTCTTTAGTTGCATCGAGAGACAAAACTACTCTTTTAACCTCTGCACGAAAGTCGCCGACCAAATGCCCCGAGTTGTCCCATTCCTCCTGAGTATCAAACGGCGCTATTGAATTGATATAGTCATAAATATTTTTAACCGTAGTCATAATACATCCTCTATCGCTTTAATTACAGACGAAAAATCAGCACCAGATTTCTGCTTATTCATAAGATAATTCTTCAAATGAATAAAATATGCCTTATCTGAAAAGTCCTTTATCTCACCGAAAAAATAATCAACGGTACTTTTACTTTCAAAAGTCGCCTTATAGTGAGCAAGAATAACATTATAGTGGTGCTTCGATTCCGCCACAATAATGTCCTTATCAATAGAATAGCCGTTTGTGTAAAGCCATTTCCTAACTGTTTCCGAATGAGACATAGGATTTAGAATCAACGAACACTGCTTTACATAATCACTTTTTTCTAAAATATCAGATATAAGTTCGCCGCCCATACCCGCAATTATAACGGTGTCATATGCCTTGGGCACATTTTCAAGCCCGTTTGAGAGAATACATTTAATTTTATTCTCATAAATTGTCTGAGATACCAAAAGTCTGCAAGAATTAAGCGGAGCTTCGTTAATATCACAGGCAAAGACATTATCGCATATTTTATTTTCAACAAGATAAGCAGGTATATATCCGTGGTCACAACCTACATCAACAACTGTCGAGCCGAATTTCACCATATCGGCAACAGCCTGCAATCTCTCAGTGAGTTTAATCATAACAATTCCCCATAATATAATATATTTATTATAATATATATATTAGTATTTTGCAAGAATAGTTTGCAAGTTGAAGTAAGATATGTTAATATATATCACGAGGTGTAGAAATGTCAGATAACATAGATAATAACGAAACAAATCCGCTCCTTCGATTTGACGCCTTTATGGGAAATGTTAAAGACGGCGGTTTGAGAAGCGTAACATCAATATATATTCTCGTATCATATCTTGTATCAAATCTAAACGGCAAAGTCAGCAGAGAAACGCTGCTTGAAGCAACAAACGATACAATGCTTGCGAATTATTTTGAAATGTCGGATGCTATAACAAAACTGATTAAATCCGGCACAATAAAAGAAACCGAAGACGGTATGCTATATATGAAAAAGCAAGACGCAAACGAGGTTGAGTTGATTGAAAAGGATTTACCGTTGACGGTAAGAGAGAGATGCATAAAGGCTTGCCAGAAGATTATAGCAAGAGAAACCTACGAACGGGAAAATAAGGTATGCATAGAGAAAACCGACTGCGGCTATAAGGTTATACTTAATGTAAGCGACAAAGATACGGACTTTATGTCGCTGACGCTTTTTGCTCCGACACAAGAGCAGGCACTTATGATAAAGGAAAAATTCATTTCCGACCCGGTTAAGGTTTATGAAACTCTGACAGATGCTATTTTTAATAACGAATAAGTAAAAATCCAAAGCGTTATAATTGATTTGGATTTTTTATTATATTCTGTTTTTAAGTTCGGTAACACTGAGGCAATCCGCATTCTTTAGTAGTTTTTTATATCTGTCCATATTATATTGCGAATGTTCCGTTTCCTTGCTCCAAAGATGAACTGTCCAACTGTCCTCTCCGAAATATGTATTTATAAGAACGCCGAGAACAGCCATTTTAATCTTACTCAAAGCATCGTCGTCATAAACAGCCTGCATAAGATATTTATATAAAAAATACATTAAAATATTCTCGTTTGATTGTGCATCGGACACCTGTTTTAATGAAAAATTTTCAACCTTTTCTTTCCACTCCGGATTTATAAGTTCGGGATTTTTGAACACATCAAAAAAAGCAATATCGTCTCCGCCCTCATCATACGGAAAAAGTTTTTCTTGAAGTAAAACGCCTAAATCCAGCAAATCATTCAAACGCTCTCTGATACTTTTGTTTTTATCTTTTGCGATTTTATAAGCCTCTGCTCTGCCTTTGTAAAGAAGAAAATATTTTTCTGCATCAATATCGTTTAATGTGGGAAGGTCGGAATTTACTTCAGTTTCAAAGTCGAAAGATTCGGTATTATACATCATATCAGATGCAACGGGGCACGAAAAAGAAATACCTATTTCTCTCGTAGCACCGAAATCATAAATAAATCTCGGAAAAGTACGGCAGGTATATGGGGTATGCTCACCGCCGATAGCAATATGCATATCGCAAAGATTTTCATCGTTCAAAAACGGACATCTCTTTTTCGGTGCAAGCGTAAAAATTGTATTATCGAATTCGTCCTTTGAAAGAACGGAATCAATACGCTTTTTTATTTCAAGAGAATTGTCGAGCGATTTATAATATTCGAGAGAGTCGCTGTCTGCATCTACTTCCCACCCCTGACAGCAGGAGTCGGGACAGTCGCCCGCTATGCACTTAAAATTTTTATAAAAAGTCGGTTTAACAATTTTCATAATTTCATTCCTGCCAAATAATTATTTTTGTAATGTTCATCATTTGAAACATCTTTAATGATTTTAATTCTTTCGGGCAAATTAAATGATTCGTTAATATTTTTAAGTTCTACTTCCAAAAACGCTTTATCGTCCCAAAAATCAAATAAATCAAGTTCAAAATACTTACCTTTATACAAAAAGCAACATCGTTTTTTATTTATGGTATTTTTATTAGGGTCTGCCGATTTAAGAAGTTCATAATATTCTTCTTTAGTAATAATTCTTTCGCTTTCATAACACTCCGAGGGTGTAATTCTTACTTTAAGCGTTTCGTAATAAATGCTTTCATTTTTATATCTGCGTTCCCTTACTCTGTGTGAACCTAGATTCGACAGCAGATAAGTCTGCGAAATATCGCAAATAAAAGGATTGTAACTCATTAAATCATCATATGACGGATATTTGATAAGATACTTTTTTTCGATTTCTTTTTCTTGCAAAATAAAATCTATTTCTTCAATTGCTCTTTTTATTTTTTCATCAAAAGTTTGGACTGATTTAATATATCTTAGATGCGGATGACCTACATAGCAAGAAATTATTTTATCCTGCAATTTAAGGGCGTCGGCATAATCCTCGTTTCTTACATTAGACTTATTATAGTCATTCTCACAACAAATTTCAAAAAGCAAAGCCGTATCATATCTGAAAAAAGAAGCGTATCGGCTCTCACCGATTATATTAAAAAATCGGTTTTCGTCATCAACATAAGAATATCCGTCACATACTCCCCTGTCATAGAAAACAAGAACATTCTTGTCTGTAAGGTCTTTTATCTGTTCTTCGATTTTGTTTTCGTTTTCAATCTGTTTTTCGTAAACAGCCTTTTGAAAATCATATATATCTAAAAATTCAGTTCCGCTTTTCTTTACCTCTGACGCTGCTTCTTCACAAACAAAAACACAATCGGTTTTATCTTTATAATATTTTTCGAGTTTTCTCAAAATCTCGGTTTTGCCCGAGCACGGAGCGCCCGTAAAAACAATTTTATTTATACTCATATTCTCACCGACACAATTATAACACAAAAAGGAGAAAAGTAAAAGTAAATTACTCTTCTCCTTTAATGTTAATTTATCAGAACAAGTCTGTTTCTTCAACTCTCTTTTCAAAGAATCTAATCGGCTTTTTAACAATAGCCTTAATCGGGAATGCAATAATAAATGCGGCTACGGCATATGCAAGAAGTTTAAGAATATAAATCCAATAATTATTTTCATAAAGTCCGCAGACACATTCACGCATTGCCTCAATTACGAATGTAAACGGCAGATACGGATTAATGGTTACAAAGAAATTAGGAGTAACATCTATCGGGAATGTACCGCCGGAACCGCCGATTTGGATAACCAAGAGGATAACGCCGACCGCTTTACCTATATCTCCGAATGTATAAACAAGAGAATATATGAACAGCGAATATACAATTCCCGCGACAACCCCGACTAACAGGAATTTAATCGGATGGTAGCACTGTATCTTCAGGAAATACAAATCTCCGAGGCAGATAATCAAACTTTGAACAGCGGCAATTGCAAGATAAAGCAATCCTCTGCCCCAAAACTTTTCACTGTTTTTTAGTTTAGGAGCAATTTCCTTACGCTTTTTAATTTCTGTTTTTATAAGAGCCGACACCATAATTGCACCAACCCAAATGGCAAGTGTGCTGTAAAACGGAGCCATGGCAGAACCGTAATTTTCAATGCCGTAAACTTTTTCTGTTTTAACGCTTACAGGGCTTGCGATAAACTCACCCAAATCTCCGGCATTTTCACCGGTGATATTTACTATTGCATTAACAATCTCGCTGTTGCTCAGTGCGTCTATTGAATCATAAAGTTTACCTAACTGCGTATTCATATTGCTGAGCATTTTGCTTAGTGTTGTTATCATATCGTCGCCTGCACCAACCGACTCATTAAGGGTATCGGACATGGTGTTAAGCTGCGGCGTATCTTTATTAACCGACTCGATAATCTTTGAAAGATCGGTAAGAGTAGAAAGTAAACTCGTTACATTTTCTTTAAGTTTGGGTTGAATATTCTTTGAATAATCGCTTTCTATACTTGTCAGCGTTTTTGACAGTGATGAAAGTTTATCGGCAACCTGAATAAGAGTAGGTCTCATATTTGTAATGGTAATACCGTCAAGAAGTTCCTTAATTTCGCCAAGAGACTTAGAAACAGTTTTTAGCTGATTAATTACCGAAGTAACCTCAGGAATAGGCTGTGTCAAGCCGTTGTTAAGAGAGGTCAAAACATCAATCACCTCATCAACGGCATTCTTTACGGAACCTACATTATTAGATACAACGGTGATGGAAGCCTGTGCCGTTTCATAATCGAGTTTTGACAAATCTCTTACGGTATTTGAAAGTGAATCCAATGTTTCACCGGTAGATGTCATCACACTTCCCATTGAGGAAAGCATAGACGAAACCGTATTTTGAGTAACCTCAACAGTATCCTTTGTATCATCAACCAGTTTACCTGTTGACTCAAGGAGGGATTTCATATCCTTTTGGTCAAGAGATGTATTAAGTCCCAGCATAACTTTCATTAACTTGCTGAACGAATTAACGCTGTTTTGCAATGCCGAAAGTGAATCCTGTGCTTGCGAAACCTCATCCTTAAGGTAATCAAAAGAGTTAACTCCCGTTGCCTCATCGTTATCAAGAGCGGTGCCGAGAACAGTATTCAAAACGGTTACTACGGTAGTAATAAACGATTCATTTACGGAAAGTTGAACAGTTTGAACTACCTTATCGGTAATCTTTGTTGCAATGGCATTCTTCTTTTCGTTTGCATAGTAAACAATCTGCGGTTTTTCATAATCCGAAGTAACGATTGATGCAAGATTTTTACTGAATCCCTCAGGAATTTCTATTGCGGCATAATACTCGCCCGCCTCAACGCCGTGAATAGCCTCTTCTTTGCTGACAAACTGCCAATTAATAGAGTCGTTTCCCTTAAGATTGCTAACCATAGAATCACCTATGGAAATCTTTATATCTTTATAAAAAGTACCCTCATCACAGTTTGCAACCGCAACCTGCATTGAACCGGTTTTACCGTACGGGTCCCAGTTTGCATAAATATTGAACCAAGCATAAAGACTGGGCAAAGCCGTAATACCTACGACAAGAATTATTGCCATCGAATTTGTAAAAATCTTTTTAAGGTCACGCTTAAATACCTTAAATATATTCTTTAATGTACTTTTCACGTTCAATCCTCCTCTTCCTCGTATTCTTCCTCTTCGGCTTCGTCATCGTCCTTAAATATTTCGTATTCGCCGAACTCCAGTTTATCATCGTCCTCGAGATAAGGAATAACCTTAGATTTAACCAAATACTTACAATAATCGGTAATCAAAAAGATATTCACATTTAGAAATATAAGTAAAACCCAACATATAAGCCACACACTCTTATCTTGATTATGCTGGCAGACATGCATGGCAATAATGCTGAAAACTATAAAAATAACGGCAAATATTACTTTTACTATATCGAGAATCTTACAACCTTTACGATACGATTGAATTATTTTTTCACGCAAAAACTTGTATTTGTATGCAAGCTTTTCGTTATGTTTCATTTTTCTGCTCATATTAATTCCTCAAAACAAATTGTATAATTGATTATAACGATTTGTATTATAATTGTCAATTCATCAAATTTAATAAATATCAAGCAAAATATCAAAAAATATTAATCAAATTGCCGTGTTTTAGTACATTTAGGTAGGTTTGTAATAGAAGAATACAGACGGTTCAAAAAGTCACAACATTAAAAATACAATTCCATTACCTGCTTTTGTGCTTTAAGTTCAAGTTCATCATCAAGTTTTATAAGTTCAACATCGCCGTACTTGTTTTTCAAAGCAAGTGAAATAAGCAAATCGGCAAACTTTGAATTCTTGGGCAGAATAGGTCCGTGTGAATATGTGCCGAATGTATTTTTATATCTGACGCCCTCGGTTGAATCCTCTCCGTTATTGCCGTAACCCTTAATGACGGTACCGAGCGGCTTAACATTTTTGCCGAGATAGGTCTTTCCGCTGTGGTTTTCAAAGCCGACAATTTCTATTCCTTCTGCGGTCTTAAAAGCGTAATTGCCAATCATACGCTCCTCAACGCCCTCTGTATAAAAATCGATAATTCCCATATATTCAAGCATTTTACCGTCATGGGTTTTATAGTATTTTCCGAGCATTTGATAGCCGCCGCAGATAGCAAGCATAACTTTGCCGTTTTCGACAGCCTTTTGAATTTCCTTATCCTTGCCCTGTTTCAGGTCATTAAGCAATACATCCTGCTCAAAATCCTGACCTCCGCCGACAAATAAAATGTCATAATCATCGGAATTAAAGGATTTTCCCATGGTGATACTGTCCACCGTTACCTCAATTCCTCTTAGTTCCATTCTTCTTTTAAGTGCTAAAATATTACCCCTGTCGCCGTAAAGATTAAGCATATCGGGATAAATATGAGCAATTCTAATCATCATTCCCAAAAGTCCTTACCTCCGAATCTCTTTGCTATAACAGGTCGCATTGTCATCATTGATGTATAAGTCGGAACTATATAAACATCTCGTTCGCTGTTTTGAGCCAAATCAGCCAGTTTATTATAGTCTTCATTTTCTATAACATTAATTTTTCTGCCGCCGACACCCTCATATTTTACACGAACAGCCATATCATAGCATCTCTTGCCGGTAACATAAAGTTCTTTAACATTATCTTTTTCAAATATTCCCGCAAAGTCAACATCCCAAATCCAACTTACATCTCTGCCGTCAGCCGCATTATCGTTGAGTGACAAAACGAGAGTGAAATCATCTTTAACGGATTTAATGAAATTCATAGTCTGAGTAAATCCTGCCGGGTTCTTAACAAGAATTATATTAACCTTATGGTCCCCTGCGTTAAATTGTTCCATTCTGCCGAACGCTCCGTTAAAAGTATCAAGAGCGCTAATGATTGTATCGGTGTCTATACCAAGGCAACTGAGACCTGCAGCACAACCGATTGCATTATAAATGTTATACGCTCCGCCGATATTAATCTTAACAAGTCTGTTATCAGAGTTAAAGTTTGCGCTGACAACGGAATGATTTTGTGCAAGCTCATGAATTTCAGTTACGGTAAAATCCGGTTTTGGTCGCTTATAGCCGCAGTTTTTACATACAAAGCCGCCGAGATGACCGAAGGTATGATAAGTATAATCATACTCGTGCTTGCAGAAAATACAATATTTTGCGTCGCTGATTTCCGGTGCTTTTGCATTTTCGTCAAACGGAACATCAACGCCGAATGTAACTATCTTATTATTTACATCTCTCGATATAGAATAAGTGAGCGAGCAATCGGCATCAAGACATATAACAGCGTCAGGCAGATTTTTTATGCTCTCCTTAATCGCATTAAGCGTATGAGTAACCTCACCGTATCTGTCAAGTTGGTCACGAAAAACATTCGTTACGAGAACAACATCGAAATGAATGTATCTCGATACCTCACGAAAAGCGTTCTCATCGCACTCGACTATTGCATATTCATATTTATTTTTTCCGGTAACGGTAGAATTCATAATAAACGAGGAGGTAATTCCCGTGATGAGGTTTGCTCCCGATTTATTTATAAAGTAGGTCTTTCCTGCTTTTTTAAGTCCCTCCTCGATAATACGGCAGGAGGTGGTCTTACCGTTTGTACCGGTTACTATAATAACCTTTACATTTTTTGACAAATCGGACAGGACATTTCTCTTAACCTTAAGAGCAACTCTGCCCGGCATAGTTGTTGCGCCTCTGCCCATTTTATGCAAAATAAAATGAACAAAACGGCAAACTAGACAACTTAAAAATACTCGCATAAAATCATCCTCATTAATTTAATTATCTGTATTGCTTCAAATCTTCGGTCAAAAGATTAATTCTTGCGATACTTTTCCATTCAAAATCCATGTCAATCAGCCTGATAATCGTATCAAATAAAAGAGTCGGATTAAGATTTTTCTTAACTCCTGCAAAAAGCCTTATGTTAAGCACAATATCCTCGTCCCTAATTGATATGTTATATTTAACAATAAACTGTTTAATATCAGTTTCCTTAAACACTCTTTTTCTTCCCTGCTTACCTTTTTTCAGAACCATAATTTGTTCTGCTTCAAGCACGGATTTAATCTTTTGCAGTGCAAGGTCATTATCCTCAAACTCGAATTTATAGACATAATCGCTGTAACATATCTGCTCACAATCCATAAAGTTCTCGTAAACATCAAGAATTCTTATACCGACAGGAAGTGCATCGTTCATTCGCTTTTTAAGTTCGTCGTCGCTCATATCGTCTGTGATACGAATATCCACATTTTCGCACAGACTCTCAACGCCGAGAGAGAGCGGCAGAGAAAAGCTCATATACGGCCTTGGATTAAATCCCTCGGTATACCACAAATTTATCTTTGCTCTTGAAAAAGCACGGGAAAAAACTCTGTTTGTATCCAAGTGGCTGATATATTTAGCCTGACCTGTTTTTGAAAATTTCAGTCTAACCTCTCGCATCGCAATGACCTCCGTTGAGCATATTTGCTCCGCATCCCGCACATTTAATTCTGCAATGCGGAGTGGTTTTGCTCTCGTGCGCCTTTAAGTTTTCCCTTTCGAGAAATTTTCGGCTGACGCCGTAATCAATGTGGTCCCACGGCAGAAGTTCGCTGAAATCTCTTCTTCTCTGAGTATAAAAATAAGGGTCGATATTATTTTTTTCAAAAGCCTTCATCCATGTATCAAACTTGAATTTATCGTCCCATGAGTCAAACTTACAGCCGTTCATAAACGCATCATACAAAACGGCAGAGAGTCGTCTGTCTCCTCTTGCGAGAACTCCCTCAAGCAATGAGGTCGGCGTTTCATGATATGACACTTTGATTTTCTTCGACGGGATTGACTCGAGCAAATGAGCCTGTTTAGCCTTAAGAGATTCCATACTGTCCTCGGGTTCCCACTGAAAAGGCGTAAACGGCTTTGGAATGAACGAGGCACAGGAGATATTAACCTGAACACCGGTACCTTTTTGTCGATTGGGATTTTGATAAAAAGCATGAACGACATTCATTCCAAGATTAGCAATGCCCTCTATATCTTCCATGGTTTCTGTAGGAAGACCCATCATAAAGTACAACTTTACGGTAGTCCAACCATTATCAAAAGACTTTGTGCAGGTGTGGAGAATTTCTTCTTCTGAAATATTTTTATTTATAACATCTCTAAGTCTTTGCGTTCCTGCCTCCGCAGCAAAAGTGAGTCCGCTTTTTCTGACCATATTAAGTTTTTCAACAAGTTCATCGGAAAAATTATCAACTCTCAAACTCGGAAGCGAAAGATTAATATTATCTTTAGCTGTCCAATCAATGAGTGAGGTCAGCATTTCGTTTACGCAGGAATGGTCGGAAGTTGAAAGCGAGCAGAGAGAAAGTTCATCATATCCGGTGGAGTCAATAAGAGCCTTACTCTGCTTATTAATCGTCTCAACACTTTTTTCCCTAATGGGACGATAAGTGAATCCGGCTTGGCAAAAACGGCAGCCCCTTATACAACCACGAAATATTTCCTCTACCGCCCTGTCATGGACTATATTAATAAAAGGAACTACAAATTTGTCGGGGTAATAACAGGAATCCATATCGGCAACAACTGCCTTTTTAATCTTCTCGGGTGCCCCGTTAATGGGTTTTAATTCTCTGAGAGTACCGTCATCATTGTAACTCGGCTCGTAAAATGACGGAACGTAAATGCCACGGATGTCTTTAGCTTTAAGAAGAAAATCGTGCTTCGACAGTCCGTTTTCTTTACAATATTTAAGCAGGTCGAGAACCTGTTCTGTTGTCTCTTCGCCGTCGCCTAAAAATACAATATCGAAAAAATCGGCAATCGGCTCAGGATTGCATGCACACGGTCCGCCGCAGCAAATAATCGGAGTAAGTTCTGTCCTGTCCTTTGAAAAAAGTTTAATTCCGGCAAGGTCAAGCATATTGAGCACATTGGTATAACTGAGTTCATACTGAAGCGTAAAACCTATAATGTCGAAGTCTTTTATATAATCTCCGCTCTCGAGTGCAAAAAGAGGAATATTGTTTTTCCTCATAAGTTCTTCCATATCGGTATCGGGAGCAAATACTCTCTCGCACCATGCGTCATCTCTGGCATTAACAAGTCCGTAAAGTATTTTCATTCCGAGGTGACTCATGCCGATTTCGTATGTATCGGGAAAACAAAAAGCGTATCGCAAAGCCACTTCATCAGGATTTTTAACGACGCTGTTAAGTTCACCGCCAACATACCGAGCAGGTTTTTGAACATATTGGAGTATTTTTTCAACCTCTTTTTTAATCATAGTTACCTCTAATTATTTGAAAAAACAAATATACACAAATCAAAATTAAATTAAAATTTTTTATATACAATGAAAAAATAAGTAAAGCAACAAAGCAAACAACAGAAAAAGAAAAGTACAGTTTGTATGAGATATTAAAATCAAATACTCTTTCAAAAATCAATTTTACGCATCTCCCTGCATCAAGCGGATAAATCGGAAGAAGATTAATAAAGAGCAGACAAAAATTTATTTCCCTTTGAAAATTAAATATAACAAAGACGGAATTAATTGCAATTCCCGAAAGCAGAAAAATAATTTCTGACAAAAAGTTCAAATCGCCATGTCTTACCATACCTATGCCGTAATAAGCAAAAGTTATTTTCTTTGCTTTACCGCCGAGAAAATAAAGACTTAATATATGTCCTACTTCGTGCAAAGATGAAAACAACAGCAAAAATAAAACGCTGTCATTCTTTGCAAACAAGGCAATTAAAAGAATAATAAATAACGAATATTCAATTTTGAACTCTATATCAAATAGCTTAAATTTCACAAAACCACCGTATAATCATACGACAATTTATGCTTTATGATTACTTGTTTTTATCAAGATAGCTTTGCAAAATCATAACGGCAGAAACAGCATCCACGGTATCCTTACGCTTTTTGCCACGAACATTATTTTCGCTCAAAACATTATGAGCCATAACAGTGGTAAGTCGCTCATCCTCAAAGCAAATATTAAGTTCTGCATTAATATTACTGATCGCCTCACCGAGTGATTTGCACTCATCGCAACGGTAGCCATAACTTCCGTCCATATTTCTTGGCAAGCCTATAACGACGGTTTTTACATCATTATCAACAGCAAGGCTTACGATTTCTTTTGCAAGTTTCGGCTGATATGATTCTTTAATAACGGTTAAAGGAGATGCCAAGATGCCTCTTATATCAGAGAGTGCAATACCTGTTCTCCTGTCTCCGTAATCAACTGACATTATCTTCATAATTTCACTTATACAAGTAATAGGAAAATCATTGCGATTTTCCTATTAGTTTTAATCTTATTCTTCATCTCCGTCTGACGGATTGCCGTCTGCGGCAGTTGTTTCGTTATCGTTTCTCTTTGTTTCGGAATTGTTGTTATTTCTGCTTGAACTTGTTGTTTTGTTACCGTAATCGTGGTAATCGGTTTGGCGAGGAAGATTATTTACATCAAACCATCCCCAATTACCTGAACCGCTGTAAAGTCCGCCGTTCGAGGAATATTCCCTTCTGACAACACCATCCGAAAGAGTAAATTCCTTAACGGGATTTGACTTCTTTTCGTATATCTGCTTCATAACACTGTTCCAAAGTGTTCCGGCAGGGTTATAGGAGAGACTGTAAACAACCTCTTTATTTTCATCATAACCGTACCAAATTCCGCCGATATATTCGGGTGTTCCGCCCATAAACCAACGGTCGTAAGATTCGGTTGTTGTACCTGTTTTACCGATACATTCAATACCGTCAAGAGCATAATAACGACCTGTACCCTGGGTCATAACAGTGTTTAGCAGTCTGTTCATAACCCATGATGTGTTTTCGCTAAGTGCAACCTCTTTATCTTTATCAGGTGTTTTTTCGATTATTACATTTCCTTTTGAATCTTCAATTTTATAATATCCGTAAGGTTCGTAATAATATCCGCCGTTACCGAATGCCTGGTATGCGGCAGTCATTTCAAGAACAGTTACACCATATGTCAACGCACCGGTAGCCATAGGAGCAAGGTCACAGTCCTGAGGAGTAAGAGTTGAAATATGGAATTTATTCTTAAAGAAATCATAAGAATAGGTTGTTCCGATTTTATCGAGCGTTCTTGCGGAAATTGTATTGAGTGAGTTTGCAAGACCGTACTGAACGGTTACTGTTCTGTTCGAATAAGTGCCGCCCTCATTCGTAGGCCACGGCTTTCCGTCGATATTCATAAGCGGTGCGTCCTTTGTCGGGGTTGACCAATATATATCAACATCGTCATCCTGCAAACTTTTTTCAAGTGCCGGGCCGTATACCGACAGCGGCTTTATTGTAGAACCGGGCTGTCTGGTAGACTGCCATGCACGGTTGAGAGTTCGGTTTGCTTCCTTTTTGCCGGTGCCGCCGACCATACCAAGGACTCTGCCTTTATAGTCCATAATTACACAAGCGCCCTGAACAGTCTCGTCAGGCATCTTTCTGTAATTTTCGTAAACATCCTCTATTGCGCTTTGAACCGTAAAATCAACAGCTGAATAAATCTTTAAGCCGCCGCCGTAAATCAAACTTCTGGCTTTCTTTGCGCTGTAACCTGCATTTTGCAAGTCCTCTATTACCTCGTCAATAACATAGTCGGTATAGTAAGAGTTAATTGAACTCGAGTCGTCTGAATCATTACCGTTGTCGCTTACCTGACTTCCCTGATAATCGGGAGAATTGGTAAAGACGAGTTTATAATTCTTCGCTTCCTCGTACTCTTCCTCGGTGATGAAATTGTTTGACTTCATTTTACCGAGAATGTACTCCTGCTTTTTCTTGTTGTTTTCGGGATTCAAAAGCGGGTCATACTTGGTAGGAAACTGAGTAATACCTGCAAGTGTTGCACATTCGGCAATATTCAAATCCTTAACATCTTTACCGAAATAAGTTTCTGCCGCAGTTTTTACACCGTAGCAACCGTGCGAAAGATAAATGGTATTAAGATAAGCCTCCATAATCTGGTCTTTAGAATAATGCTTTTCCAAATTAAGAGCTGACAATATTTCATTAAATTTTCTAACGAAAGTAACATCGTTTTCGTCGGTAAGGTTTTTAATCAGCTGCTGAGTAATTGTTGAGCCGCCCTGTCCGCTGTTTGTAGGCTTTACCATAACTCCGATTGTTCTTATCCAGTCAACGCCGTGGTGCTTTTCGAATCTCTCGTCTTCTGTTGCTATGAATGCCTTACTTAGGTACGGAGTCATATCGTCTATATCAAGCCAAATTCTGTTTTCTTCACCGTGAAGCCTTGTGATTTCAACAGGTTCATTGTTATCGTCATAACCGTAAATGAAAGAGGTCTGATTTTGACTCGAAGCTTCATCGTCAAGATTAAACACAACATCGCCGTGGACAATCGAATAACCGTAAACAAAAAGAACCGACGAACAGATAATTCCCACTACCGCAATAACAATTATTATTCCAAGCAAAATTTTAAGTATTGTATTACCAACCTTTTTTTCGCCTGAGCCGCCTTTTTTATTGCCGTTCTTTTTATCGGAAGATTTTTTCTTTACATTTTTAGTGCCTTTGTTGTCAAAGGTGCTGTATGAAGTGGGAAGCTTTTTTGAATTCTTATTCTGCGCTTCCTTGTCCTCGTTATATACTTTTTGAGAATTGTTCATAAATGCTTGCATTAATTCATCGTAATCTTTGTTTGCCATGAACGAAACCTCCTGAAAGCAAGATAAATATATTATATATTATAATAATTAAAAAATAAAGATTTTTTTGCAATTATTTACAAATGAGCGTTATTTTTTTGTTGATTTTTTGACTGAGACAGCCGTCTTGCCTTTTTCTTATTCATATCAACGCTTTTAACGGACACAACAACGCCGTCATATGTTTTCTTTGCTCTGACGGTTGTCCAATAACTTTTATTGCAAACGGTGCATTTGGTCGGGCATCTGAAAGATTTATTAACGCACTCATAACCTTTCAATCTGTCCATCTCTGAATTACAATCTGGACAAAGAATAACCTGCTCATAAACATTAAACAACTGTGATTTCGGCGAGGTGATAAGGTACGGCTTATAAATGAGCCTTTCAAAAAAGGTCTTATCGCAGTCAACAATATATTTATTAATCTTATTTTTGTCAAAGACTTTCTTAAAGCATTCAGCCTCCAAATAACAATCGGTGAGTGCCCTGTGCAAAGAAGAAGTATCAATATCAATGCCGAAAAGTTCGCAGCATTTAGCAAGTGAGACTTGATTTTTATCTTCTTTTTCAATGAAAGACATACAATATTTTTGTGCGTCACAATATTTGGAGATAAAGCTTATGTCGACATTGCCAAGCAGTATCTGATAATCTGCCGCAAGAACATAAAGATCCGAATTGCTCCACGACAAAAAAACATTACCCTCTCCTCTGCTCCACTGAGCAAAATTCGCAACGGCGTCATTAAAAGAAATACCGTTTTCCTTTAACTCTTCGTTTGTAATGTTAGTTAAATTTTTACATCTGCCCGACAGTTTCTTTGTGATTTTAGGCTTTACGAGTTGCTTAAAAGTATCGACAATTTCAAGCCTTTCGTTGAGCTTAACTGCGCCGATTTCGATTATTTCATTCATAAAGCCTTTACTTACGTAACTGTAAGCGTTATTCCATTCTAAATCAAAAATAATATAATTCACTGTAAACCTCTGATACAAAAAAATAACCTTGCATAACGCAAGGTTATTACTCAATTGTTATACAAAAAGAAATACCAAAAATGCCGCTAAAACAAGAATAAAGAAAAATGTGATAAACCACTTTGTTACTCTTTCAAGCTTCTTTTCATTTGTCATACCCTTTGACTTGTTACCGTAGGATTCACTGTTTCCGCCGATAACACCGGATAAATTAGATGATCTGCCCTCTTGCATAAGAACGATAATAGTTATAATTATTGATGCAACGATTAATACTGCACCAAAGACATAATGATACCAGAGCATAAATTTTCCTCCAATCGAATTTTGACTACTGAATTATAGCATACTTATAATAATAATGCAAGCATTTTTTTATAATCAAAAACTTATCTGCTGAGTATTATCCGCAGGACCGGGCAATGCGCCTGAAGCAGGAAGATTCTTTGTTCTGAATCGCCATGCTTTTTCAAACTCGCCCTCAACATATTTGTGCATTGAATCTACCTTATGATTTTTCTTTTGGGTCATAACGGAAACACCGATAGTGTCTTTTGATGATTTGGGAGTCAATGAGCCTGTGTTTAATATCAGCATTCTGCCGCTTGTTGAGGATAGAACAAACTCGGTATCCTCTTCTATATATTCACAGCACGCAAGAGGTGATTTGAGAGAATAAGCCTTTAACAGTTTCTTTCTGTTTGTTTTTGTTTGGTATGCGCTTATATCTACTTTAGCCACTTTTCCGTTTTCAAATACAAAAATCATATAGCCGATATATTCTTTTATCACGCAGATATAAACAACCTTTTCGTCCTGTTCCATTTCTAGTTTTGACGGAACATAAGTACCGAGTTGGGATGCCTTTCCGTCGGAAAAATCGTCAAGTTTAGCCTTATAAACCTGACCTTTATCGGTAAAAGCAAGAAGTTCGTCTTTGTTGGAACATTCAAAAGTTTTTTCTACAAAGTCGCCCTCTTTTACTTTTTGCTCGCCTGACATACGCAAATTTGCCGTTCGGATTTTATTAAGATAACCCTCTTTGGTAATAAACAGTGTAACAGGATAATCGGGAATTTCAGCCTGAAGCGAATCATCGTACTGCTCAACCTCATAAAGAATTTGGGAGCGTCTCTCAAGCGAATACTTTTCGCAGACTTCATTTAACTCTTTAATAATAATTTTCTTTTGCTTATTTTTGCTGTCGAGAATTCCCTGAAGTTCCTCAATCTCTTTTTGGAGAGTTTCTATATCGTTGGTTCTTTTAAGAATATACTCTCTGTTTAAGTGACGAAGTTTTATTTCGGCAACATAATCCGCTTGAATTCTGTCAATGCCGAATCCTATCATAAGATTAGGTACAACATCGCCTTCCGATTCCGTACCTCGAATAATCTTAATCGCCTTGTCAATATCAAGAAGAATTTTTTCAAGACCACGGAGCAAATGAAGTCTTTCCGTTTTTTTGTCAAGATTAAATTTTGTTCTTCTTCTGACGCAGTTAAGACGGAATTCAATCCATTCATTAAGTATCTCGCCGACACCTAAAACTCGGGGATAGCCGCCAATAAGAACATTAAAGTTGCAGGAAAAAGTATCCTCAAGCGGAGTCATTTTGTAAAGTTTTGTCATAAGAGCGTCGGGGTCGATTCCACGCTTTAAGTCAAGAGTAATTCTGAGACCTTTAAGGTCGGTCTCATCTCTGACATCGGAAAGTTCCTTGACCTTGTTCGTCTTAACAAGTTCTACAATTTTGTCAATTATCGCCTCCGAAGTTGTGGTAGGCGGTATCTCCGTAATGTCTATGCAATTATACGCTTTGTCATAATTATACTTTGCACGAACCTTTACAGAGCCTCTGCCTGTTTTGAAAATTCTGTCAAGTTCGTCCTTGTCATAGATAATATATCCGCCGCCTACAAAATCTGGAGCAAGTAGCGTTTCGGAAATTTCGTGTTCTGGATTTTTGATAAGCGCAACGGTGGTGTCGCAAAGTTCCTTTAGGTTAAACGAAGCGATAGAAGACGCCATACCTACTGCGATACCGGTAGTCACATTAGCCAAAACAGACGGAAACGTTACAGGTAAAAGCGTCGGCTCTTTCATTGAATTATCATAGTTATCAACAAAATCAACCGTATCTTTATTAATGTCCTCGAAAAGTTCCTTTGCTATCGGAGCAAGTTTTGCCTCAGTGTAACGTGAAGCGGCGTACATCATATTTTTACTGTAAGCCTTACCGAAGTTACCCTTAGACTCCACATAGGGGTATAAAAGGCTCTCGTTGCCTCGAGACAGCCTAATCATAGTTTCATAAATCGAAGCGTCGCCGTGGGGATTGAGTTGCATGGTTCTACCGACAATATTTGCACTCTTTATGGTTGAGCCCTGCAAAAGTCCCATATTATACATCGTATAAAGCAACTTTCTGTGCGACGGCTTAAAACCGTCAATTTCGGGAATCGCACGGGATAAAATAACACTCATGGCGTAAGGCATATAGTTTGATTTAAGAGTGTCAACTATTTTTTCGTCCTTAACCGTTCCTGCGTCTTTAATATGAACATTGTCTGCGAGGGTATTAACCGGCTCGTTTGATGCTTTTTTTCTTCTTGCCAATTTAATCCCTCCTTAACTTACATCTGCGGCATCAAGATAAAGATGACCGTAATTTGCAATATATTCTTTTCTGCCGTCAAGATTGTCTCCTAGAAGCAAATCAAATACCTGAGCGGTAGCCTCGGCATCACTCGGAGTAACCTTGATAAGTCGCCTTGTGGCAGGGTTCATAGTGGTCAGCGACATCATATCCGCCTCGTTTTCACCGAGACCTTTTGAACGCTGAACAGTGTACTTGCTGTCGCCGAGTTGCTCTTTAATGCTGTCCATTTCAATCTCGTTGTAAGCAAAATATGTCTGGTCCTTGCAGGTAACCTCATAAAGCGGAGATTCTGCAATATACACCTTGCCTGCCTCAATCAACTTAGGCATAAGGCGATAAATCATAGTCAAAATAAGCGTTCTGATTTGGAATCCGTCAACATCGGCATCGGTACAAATCATAATCTTGTTCCAGCGCAGAGAATTCATATCGAACATTGATACATCCTTAGCGGCTTTGCTCTTGACCTCAACACCGCATCCTAGCACCTTAATCAAATCGGTGATAATGTCGCTTTTGAAAATCTTGTCATAATCGGATTTAAGGCAGTTGAGAATTTTGCCTCGAACAGGCATAAGAGCCTGAAAATTAGCGTCTCTCGCCTGCTTACAGGCACCCAGAGCAGAATCACCCTCAACGATGAAAATTTCTCTCTCGTTTACGTCCTTGCTACGGCAGTCAACAAACTTTTGAATTCTGTTTGTCATATCAATCTTTGTTTGCAGGGTTGTTTTAAGGGTTTTTCGGGTGTTCTCCGCCTTGATACGGGAACGCATATTGATAATCATTTGGTCGGCTATCTTATCGGCATCCATCTTGTTTTCGATGAAATAAACCTCTAACTGTTTTCTGAAGAAATCAGTCATTGCCTCTTGGATAAACTTGTTTGTTATAGCCTTTTTTGTTTGGTTTTCATAAGAAGTTTGGGTAGAAAAAGAGGACACAACAAAGATAACGCACTCCTCAATGTCCTGTACGTTGATTTGAGAGTCGTTTTTGTTAAACTTATTGTTCTGTTTCAAATAAGCATTTATCTGGCTCACAAAGGCACTTCTGAACGCTTTTTCGGGCGCACCGCCGTGCTCCAAAAATGAGGAGTTGTGATAATATTCTTTTAGCTGTCGCTTCAAAGAAAAGCATAATGCCGCTTTGATTTTTAATTTGTAATCATCCAAATCGTCACGGTCTCTGCCGACACGCTCGCATTCCCAGTATTGCGGCGTTGTAAAAGCGTCCTCCCCTGCAATTTCGGCAACATAGTCTTTAATGCCGTTTTCGTAGCAAAATTCGGTAGTTTCAAATTGGGTTGCCGTGAGTTGATTTTTGAAAATAAAAGTAATTCCGTCGTTTACAATAGCCTGTCGCTTGATTGTTTCGATAAAATAATCAACCGGTACATTAATATCCGTAAATACTTTAAGGTCGGGCTTCCACTTGATTTTTGTTCCGGTGTCTCCCCTTTTGCCGTACGGTTCTTTTGTCAGTCCGCCTATATTTTCGCCGTGCTCAAAATGAAGCGTGTACTTAAATCCGCCCGTCTTAACTTCGGCGTCCATATATTCGCTCGCATATTGCGTGGCACAAAGACCCAAGCCGTTTAAGCCGAGAGAAAATTCATAGTTGTCCTTGCCGTTATCGTACTTGCCTCCGGCATAGAGTTCGCAAAAAAGAAGTTCCCAGTTAAACTTTTCCTCGTTCTTGTTATAATCAACAGGAATGCCTCGTCCGAAGTCCTGCACCTCAACCGAGCCGTCATTATAGCGGGTAATGATAATCTTTTTTCCGTAGCCCTCTCTCGCCTCATCGATAGAGTTGGACATAATCTCAAATATAGAATGCTCGCAACCCTCGATGCCGTCCGAGCCGAAAATTACGGCAGGTCTTTTTCTTACTCTGTCTGCGCCCTTGAGCGACTTAATGCTTTCGTTGCCGTATTCTTGCTTCTTAGCCAAGATTACCCCTCCATTATTAGTATACATACCAAATGATTATACTATATATTGTTATAAAATGTCAAGGCTTTGAAATTATATACAATCGTAGGTGTCACTAGAGCCTCCCTTATTAAGGGAGGGGGACCACGCAGTGGTGGAGGGATAGTCGATATTTCTAAGAATGCTTTTCAGCTTCTGATTGCAAAAGCACGGCTTAATTAACAGCGTAAATCCCTCAGTCAGCTACGCTGACAGCTCCCTTTTCAAGGGAGCCGTAGAGTACCTTGATAAGGGAGACATAAAGAAAAAACCGATTCAAATTAATGAATCGGTTTTTAGTAATTCAGAATATCATTTCATCCTCAAAATCAGGCTCGTCGCCCAAAGGCTTATTACCGGTATTAGATGTATAATCTGTGCCAATAACCTCGGGGTCTTTGAACATAATAATTTCAATCTTTGGTGCTTCAAATTTATTCATCATCATATAACCTCCTCAGTTTATTGTGTAATTCCAAATTTATTGGTTGTACCAAATGCCTGAACATATTCGTCGCCGTAAGTGACTTGTATATTATTATCGGCATCCTTATACTTTAGATATGCTTTTGCTCTAATGGCACTGTACTTTGTGCTGTTCTTAGAAAGACTTAGAGTTGCGGCATATTCATTTTCCTTAGAGTGTGTCTTAATACGGAAAACCGTGCTTGTAGTAGGATTTCCATTTTCGTCAACAGGTCTGTAATTCGCATTCATCGGAATAAATGTAATACCCCATTCAACAGGAGTACAGCCTTCAGCAAGTGAGAACTTGCAGTTAAAGCCGACATACTTATTCTTATCGTCAACAGAAGTAAATGTACCTACCGTGTTTACCTTGGTGTGCTTAGAACTTTCACCTTTCTCAACTGGAATAACATAAACTTCTTTTCTCGCAGGAACATAGAATACCGTTCCGTGCATATATGCGATAATATCATCAATTTTATTCGGATCAGAAGATTTAGACAATGCGTAATCTGATGAATCGTCAAGTCCGTAATCTTTTACATCAACCTTTTCGTCATATTTCTTTTGATAAGCAGTATAAGCACCATCTTTTCCCGGAATGTGAACACCGCACTTGTCGCTGTCAACAGGTTTCAATTCAGCATTAACCGTAACGCTCGAAACATCGGCACTGCCCTGAACGCTCGCCGTGTTCCAATCACCTGTTGTAAAGAATGGGAACTGTAACTTATTTGCAGATGAAGTTTGTAAGGTCTCGCCTGCCTTAACATACTTAATATCGGAAATCTTACCGCCGACAACGAAAGTAACCTTAGTATACTTTTCGTCTGCAGTCTGAGCCTTGTTGCAATAAGCCTTTACGGTTGCATTGCCTGTAACAACATAGCTGATACTTGACTGTCCGTAAATCTCGCTTGTTGTTCCGTCCTTTTCGATAACATATTTATAAACATTCTGTTCTGTCGCAGGCTTGATAGTAATTTCATCGCCGTAATTATTATTATACGTATTTCCTGCATCTGTAATCTCTTGGTTATTTTGGTCATAAACCGTGAGAGTAACAGTACCTGTTAACTTTTTAAGTAAGGTCTTGGCGTAAAGAATTTCAAAGGTTGCATTATCAAAGTCTTCCTGACAATGCAATTCGCCTTTACTACGCTTTGAACCAGCATCCGTAACGGTCTTACTAAAATTTTTATATGAAGTGTCTTCATATAATGACGATTGAGTTAATACAACACCGGCTTCTTGCTTAGCAGCTTCAAAACTTGCATCATCTACTTTAGCACCGCAGGTACAGGTAGCAGTAGATGTAAAATTATGGTTTTCTGTTACTTCTTCTTTCTTTTCGGTGAATACATAGCCACTTGGGTTTGTCGGCCAAGTATAAGTATATTTTGTGTGCTGTGTATCGCTTATTTGAACAGTATTAGTTTCTGTATTAGTAGGTTTTTTACTATAAGCCTCGTTTGCATTTTTAGCAGCAACAACGGTAGAATTATTATTAATGTCAACGAAAGTATAATCGTATTTAAGATTATCCTTAGCTTGGTTTACTGCATTAATAAGTGATGTCATTTTATCCGAAGCACTAGCCACGGCATTTGCCGTATTTGTTGAATAATCATAATCTGACGGATTAAATGCCTGCAAATTATTTACAGCAGTCGCATAAGCAATTAATGAATCTCTATTAACGTGAGCTTTATCAATCGTATTATAAAAATTCCTTGCAGTATTTACATTTTCTATAACCTTTTTATAGTTAAGAACATAGATCGTTGCTTCTGTTACAGTATCGGAATAAGTACCGGTACCCTTATCATTACCGACCTTATACTCAAAAGTAAGATTTTTACTTATATAGTTCTCGCTGAAATTGCCGCCCGAATACTGCATAATATTAGCATAGTAACCGGTTTGCTTACCCTGAGTATAATAGCCGCTGTTATTACTGTCGTTATAGCAATTAACTTCTCTACCGCTTGAAACGAGAAGCCATTGTGCATTCATAGAGCCGTCAGCGCCATGCCATTTAGTATTCACCAATGAAAAGCCATCGGTCAGTGTTTTACAATAGTAAGATCTGTTGTTGCCCCAATTCCAATTCCAAGGAATTGATTTACCACCATTAACAAAACCTACAGCAAACTGAGGGGATGTTTCTCCATCATAAAGCATAACAGTATTACCATACCAAAAACTCATATTACCATACATTTTATTTTGTTGTTCATAGCTACGATCTTCAGATGTATGTGCAGCTGATGACATTTTCTTAGGTGCATATACAATATTCTTATATACAGTTGCATAATCAGCAGCAGTAACATAATTGTTATCAGCACTAAATGAACCGTAATCATTAGCTGTCATTGCAACAAAAGGTTTCAAATCTGTCGGCTGATATTCGCTTGTTTCGTAGTTGATAGTTACATTAGCCGGTTTAATTTTGGTGTCTGTCCAACCATCACTTGTTGTAACGCCATCTAGTCGGTCACCCTTTAAACCGCCTGCTGTTTTTTGCATAACAAAAACGTAAAGGCTTGTAGCACCACTGTCTACAATAGTCTGAAGTTGGGTCTTAACATCGGAAGTTTGTACCGAAGTATTCACATTGCCATAAGCCAATACATTATCTGTAGAAAAGCCATATCTTGAAGCTGCACTTTCATTAGCAACATTACCGGCTCCATAATTAGAAAGAGTATCTTGTGTAGAACTATTATTCAAAGTCACGTTAGTAAGTCTATTTGAGTAATAAAACACCAATCCTTGAGAATCATCATTATGACTATCAATAGTGAAATTCAAAGAAGCAGAATCAATCACCATTCCCTTTAATGAAGAAATGTCATATTTGATTATACCGATAGATGTGTTATCAGCTTCTTGGTCATTTACTATATTAAACTGATTATTTTCCCAACGAGTATTAGATCCGCCACGAACAATTTGATAACTGTTTGCTGAAAGCGTACCATTAGCTGCCGATGCCGATATTGCGGAGAATGGCATTGATGCAATAATCATCAATGCTGCCAAAAGACAAGAAATTGATTTTTTGAACATTTTACCTTTCTTCATATTTTTACACCTCTTACATAAAATTACATTTATTCGCCCAATATTTTAACATATGTAATAAAATATTGCAACAGTTTTTTTACAAATTGCTAACATTTTAGAAAACAATGAGATTTTTTATAAATAAATTAGAAAAAAATTTTCCTTAAAAAATTTATAAGTTAACAGATTAAATTAAATACATTGACAATATTTTTTTACAATGCTATACTTCTTAAGTTGGCTAAGTGAGCGATTGTTCAGTAACAAAAAAGCCGAACAGGTGCAGACTGAGACAGCTGTATCATGTTCGGTTTTTTGATTTTATTTATTGTGATACAATTTTCAGGAGAATATAAAAATGGCAAAGGATGAATATTTGATAACAGACCCGCCGCTAAAAGCGTTAACTGTTTTTGCAATGCCAATGATTTTGGGCAGTTTTTTTCAGCAAATTTACAATATGGCCGATTCAATCATCGTCGGTCAATTTGTCGGTTCATCGGCGCTTGCGGCAGTAGGTGCCTGTGCAGCACTTACTAATGTTTTTATTTGCATTGCACTTGGTGCAGGCGTGGGCGCAGGTGTGCTTGTAAGCCGTTATTTCGGTGCTCAAGATTACGGGAAGATGAAAACAATCGTATCAACCTCGTTAATCAGCTTTTTGGTTTTAAGCATATTTCTCGGTATCTTTGGATTTTTCGGTTCTAATTGGATGATGAACATATTGCAAACGCCGGCAGATATAACGAAAGATGCCGTGCTGTATTTACGCATCTATTTTGCGGGCTTTCCGTTTTTATTTATGTATAATATTCTGTCAACCATGTTCACTTCCATCGGTGAATCGAAAATCCCGTTATGGCTTTTAATATTCTCATCTGTTTTGAATATCATTATGGACCTTTGGATGGTGGGCGGTCTTAAACTCGGCGTGTTCGGTGCGGCACTTGCAACTCTTATTGCGCAGGGCATTTCCGCAATACTTTCGCTTTTGATTTTTCTTTATCGAATGCGAAAATATGCAAGTCCGTTTCACAAGTTTGATAAAAAAGAACTGTGCTCCATGCTTAAAAACGCCGTTCCGTCTATTCTGCAACAATCAACCGTATCAATCGGTATGATGATTGTGCAGGCGGTTGTAAATCCGTTTGGCACGCAAGCGCTTGCAGGATATACGGCAACGATGAGAATTGAAAATGTTTTTTCACTGATATTTGTATCCATCGGAAATGCCGTGTCGCCTTTTGTTTCGCAAAATCTCGGTGCCAAAAAAATCAGCCGCATCAAGAAAGGTTACCGTGCCGCATTACTGTTAGATGCATGCTTTGCCGTTCTTGCCTTTATAGTTATTGAAACAATGCACACACAAATTTCTTCACTTTTCTTAGGAAAAGACGGAACGGAATTAGCGTATCAAGTGTCCGGTGATTATATGAAATGGCTTTCCTACTTTTTCATACTTATGGGCATAAAAATGGCAACAGACGGTGTTCTTCGTGGAATCGGAAATATGCGACCGTTTTTAATTGCAAATATGGTTAACCTTGCAATTCGTTTATCGGTGGCATTGATTTGTGCACCGCATTTCGGTATTGCATTTGTTTGGCTTGCAGTTCCGGCAGGCTGGCTTGCAAACTTTATAATTTCCTATGCGGCACTTCGAAAATCTTGGCCGGAAAATGCTTTGGAGCAGAAAATTTAACATATCTAAAAAAACAGTCACTGTTCATTAATTATTTTTGCATTTTTCAAATGGCAATATAAAAGCTCACCCTCTGAATAAGTATCAAATGTGCCGACAACCGTTATTTCGGCACCTTGTTCAAAGTTAGGATTAGTTTTATCTGAAAGTTCAAATTCCAATCCTTGCTGACAACAAGCAGTTGCATCAGGAATAATCACGGCATTGTATGTTTTGCCTGTTTGTTCATCCGTATATTGATTAAATTGACCTTTCATTTTTATAATCTTGCCTTTATAATCATCAGGCGTAATAAGCATATTATAAACTTCAGAGTAGATTAGCGTGCTGCTTAGTTCAGTCAAATCCAAATCAACGGACTTCGCCTCGGTTGTTGTTTCAGTCATTTTTGTTGTGAACTTTGAGTTAGAGTTCTCATTCTTATCACTGTTTTTTGAACAAGCGACAAAGCTCAAAGCCAAGACTAAAACTAACATAATTGCAATTATTTTTTTCATACTCTTACACCTCTCTTAACGCTTGATAAAGCCAAGCAAATTATAAATCCGGCTATATCGCTTGCAACAATGGTTGAACCTACCGGCGTTCCTGCAAGAATTGAGGCAAGAAGTCCCACAACAGTACATACAACGGAAAATACTGCAGAAAAGATAATTACAGACTTAAAACTTTTGAAAAGTCGCATTGCCGAAAGTGCAGGAAAAATAATCAATGCAGAAATAAGAAGTGAACCCACAAGATTCATTGCAAGCACAATAATAACCGCAATGGTAACTGCTATCAAGAAGTTATAAGCCCCAACTTTTATTCCCGTCGCTTTTGCAAAGTTTTCATCAAAAGTAACGGCAAAAATCTTGTTATAAAACACGCAGAAAATAATTATTACGGCTATCGACAGTGCAACACATAGATAAACATCCTTTATTGTAAGGGTTAATATTGATGTTGAGCCGAAAAGCGTTGAACAAACATCACCCGAAACATTGCCCGAACTTGAAAACAAATTCATAACCAGATAGCCAATCGCAAGTGCTCCTACGGAAATAACAGCTATTGCGGCATCACCTTTAATCTTTTTATTCTTACCACCGATTAAAAGAATAATTGCCGCAATAATTGTAACCGGCATTATTAAAAGCATATTGTTTGTTAACTTTAATGCCGTTGCAACTGCCATTGCGCCGAAAGCTACGTGGGAAAGTCCGTCGCCGATAAATGAAAATCTTTTAAGCACGAGCGTAACACCTAAAAGAGATGAGCAAAGAGCAATAAGAACTGCGGCGATAAGTGCATATCTTACAAACGAAAATTCAAAATAAACCATAAGTTTTTCAAGCATTTTGCTCACCTCCCCTGTTAAATTCAAAATATTCTTTTTGACTTTTGAAGAAACACGGTGAATTTAAGGACAATATCTTTGTTGCATATTTCACAGCCTCATTAACATCGTGCGAAATCATAATTACGGTTGTGCCGTTTGAATTTATTTGAGCAAGCAAATTATAAAAGTCCTCGCTTGCCTTTGGGTCAAGAGCCGCAACCGGCTCGTCAAGTAAAAGAATTTTATCTGTGGCACAGAGTGCTCGTGCAAGTAATACCTTTTGCTGTTGACCTCCCGAAAGCTCACGATAACATCTTTTTTCAAGCTCTTCGATATTAAGATTTTTCATAACCTTCTTAAACTCGGCTTTTTGCTTTTTTGTGTAAAAAGGTCTCAGTCCGTTTCTGTTGAGAAAGCCTGACATAACTACTTCACTTACAGACGCCGGAAAATCCCGTTGCAACTGTGTTTGTTGAGGCAGATATCCGATTTCGTTTTTCTTTATATCATCAGAAAAAACAATTTCTCCGTTAAGTGCGCTTTCCAACCCTAAAATTGTTTTCATAAGCGTACTTTTTCCGCAACCGTTTTCACCGATTATGCAAAGGTAATCTCCCTTTTCAACATAAAAATTTATATTGCTTTTTACAACTGTGTTGCCGTAGCCGACAGCTAAATTCTTGCATACAATCTGTGCCATAGCGTCCTCCTTAATTCAAAGCTTGTTTAAGCACATCAAGATTGCTTTGCATTACATTCAAATATGTTTCGCCATTCTTAACATCATCGCTTGTAACCGATTGCATAGAATTGAGTGCAAGGATTTTTTGATTTTTCTCTTTTGTATTTTCAACTACCGTTTGAGCGATTTTGTGCTTTGGATCTTCAATAGTAAGCACTGTTGTTGCACCGAGTTCGTCAACCTTGTTTGCAAGAAATTTAATTGTTTGAAAACTTGCCTCTGTTTCGGCAGAACAACCTACAAATGCAGCATAATATTTCAAAGAATAATCATCAACCATATATCTAAACGGAAAACGGTCGCCGAAAACCAAAGTGTCATATTTTGCGCTGTTAACTGCTTGCTGATACTCCTTATCCAGTGCGTCCAATTTTTCAATGTATTCATTCAAATTCTTTTTATATTCATCTGCATTTTTTGAGTCAATCTCGCAAAGTGCATCGGCAATTGAGGAACAAAGAGTTTTTGCATTTTTAAGAGAAAGCCATACATGTTCATCATATTCAGGACTTTCCTCTTCGCCCTCTTTTTCCTCTTCTTCAGCTTGCATACCTTCAACTTGTTCTTCTTCCTTTACAGAATTTCCAAGAACATCAAGAAGATTGATAACCTTCATATTTTTGTTTTGAGCAGACTTCAATGCATCATCTACCCAAGCGTCCGATTCACCGCCCACATAAACGAACAAGTCACATTTAGAAATCTTTACCATATCATCGGCACTCGGCTGATAGCTGTGCAAGTCCACGCCTTTATCAAGAAGCATAGTCAAATCTACATTGGCTTGATTTTCACTGAGTATTTGACTAACCCAATCGTATTCGGGGAAAATTGTTGTTACAATGCTGAGTTTTGTATTATTCTCATTATTTTTTATTGTGTTTTCATTGTTGCTTTTTCCATTAGAGCAAGCAACAAAAATAATTGCAACACTTAAAACAGCGGCAATTACGCCTAAAAATTTTTTCATAAAAATATCTCCAATCAAATATAATCTTAAAAACAGGCATAAAAATACAAGGAACTTTTGCACAGCAAAACAAAGTCTGCTAAACAGACCTATTTTTAACATATGCAAGTCCAAAAATGCAGACTTGTCCCTTGTTGATAATTATATTTAATTGGATAATTTAGTTTTTAAATCAATAAGTGATTCCTTTGAGAATATATAAGTAACAAAAGGAATGATAAATAACGCAAAATAAAATGATACGGTTACACCTACATTATCATCCGATTTTGAACCTAAATCCGTTAAGTTTTTTATGCAAAGCTGCATTGCTTGGCAAATTTGACAATCAGTATGATTGCACTTATGATTCGCTTCTTTGATAACAAAAGCAGTTGAAAATACAGTCGCTATAACAAACAAAAATGCTATAAGCATTGTAACTATTCTCTTTTTCTTGCTTATAGCTTCCTGCTCCATCAGTGATTTTCTTTCTTAATATTACTTTGCACAATTTTCGCATAAGCCGTAAAAAACGGTTTTTGCAGGGTCGACCTTAAAATTATGATGCGATAAAATATGATTTTCAAATTCTTCAATTTCATTGCAACTTAAATGAATGATTTTACCACAATGCTCACATTTTAAGTGATATGTAGACTGCTTGGAGAGTTTTTCCTCTCCCACATATTCAAAGCATGCACTGCTGGTATTGTCGATTGTATATTTTACAACACTGGAATTATTAACAAGTTTTTCCAGTTGCCTGTAAACAGTAGCATATCCTATCGAAATACCTTTTGCAGTCAAATCATTATATATTTGCGACACTGTTAAATGCTCATTTTTATGTTCTTCCAAATATTTCAATAATTCATTATTGTGTTTTGTGGAATAATTTTTTCTCTCGCTCATAATTTTACTCATTTTTATTTTCATTATAATCTCGCAAATATCAAAAGTCAATATTAAATTGATAATCATTATCATATTGTGGCTGCGTACAGTTACTGTTGATTTAATCAAAAAGTTTTATAACACATAATTTAATAATATTTAAGAAGTTAACCAATAGATTAGAGAAAAAGAAAACAGGCTTGCCCAAAAATTTAGGGCAAACCTGTTTTTTAACAGCCATTATAAACTGTCACTCAACACCTTGATTTTTTCATCACGGCTAAGAGTCTTATAACCGCCATCCATTGTCAGTGTTAAATCGGCGATGTTTTCTATATCATCTTTGGTAACTCCCAAATCGGATATATTAGTAATAACACCGATTTCGTTCATCCAATTTTCCATTGCAAGTAATCCTTCTTTTGCAATTTGCTCATCTGTTTTGCCTTGAGGGGAAACGCCCCAAACATTGATTGCAAAACGCTTAAATTTATCAAGTCCGCAAGGCATAATATATCTGTAATATGCAAGGGAGACAGCAGAAAGCGTCATACCGTGCGTTGCGTTTGTATAACCTCCGACTGCCTGACCGAGCATATGAACCTCCCAATCGGTTGTTTTACCTTTGGCAATAAGAGTGTTAAGCGCCCAAGTAGCAGTCCACATAATATTGCTTCTTGCCTCGTAATCGTTAGGATTTTTTATTGCAACAAGGCTTGAGTGAATAACACTTTTCATAAGTGCTTCGCTGATATAATCGCTTGTATTATCATCAGTTCCTGAAAAATATTGTTCACAAATATGATTGAAAATATCATAAATTCCCGACACCATTTGGTATTTCGGCAATGTCATTGTAAAGCGAGGATTGAGGATTGTAAATCTCGGCATAATCTTTTCATCTGCAAAGACATGACCGATTTTTTCTTTAGTATTCTGATTTGTAATTACAGAACCTGCGTTCATTTCCGAGCCTGTTCCAACCATTGTTAAAACACAACCAATCGGTATTATTTCACAATCCGGTTCTTCAAAACGGACAAAATATTTTTCCCAAGGATCATCATTACAATTAACAGAAACAGAAAGCGCCTTTGAAAAATCGCAAACCGAACCACCGCCAACTGCAAGAATAAAATCAGTATTATGATTTCTTGCAATTTCTATACCTTGATAAAGTTTTTCAACAGTCGGATTTGGCATCACGCCCTCAATTTCTGTGATGTTTTTATTACTTTCTTTTAGAATTTTGATTATATCGTCATAAATACCATTCTTTTTTATAGAACCTGTACCATATACAAGTACAACATTATCACCGTATTTTTTCAATTCTTCACTTAAATTGGATAATGAATTTTCTCCAAAATAAAGTTTTGTCGGATTACAATAACTAAAATTTCCTAACATAATTTTACTCCATTCTTTAATAATATAGAAATTTCATTACACATTTTTACCCATTTGATATGCAAGTTTCATTGCAGGGTGATTTTTAATTTCACCTTTTTCATACACACCTCCGGCAACAACAGTTCCCTTTTCAACTGCACCTTCTACACAATCGGCATAACCTCTAAAACAAGCCAATGTTGTGTCTGCTGACGATTTTTCATTGTCTGCCATAGTGGTAATATAATAAAATTCCTTGTTTTTAACCTCTAACCAACGAGCAACAGTACGGTCGATAACTGCCTTTAGCTGAGCATCTATTGAATAAAAGTAAACCGGACTCGCCAACACAAGAACATCAGCATCAATCATTTTTTGTAAAATCTCAGGCATATCGTCCTTAAATACACACGCACCGCTATTTTTACTGCAATGGTAACAAGCAATGCAAGGGTGTATATTCTTTTCGGACACACGGATTTTTTCAACATTGTGACCGGCTTCTGTTGCACCTTTGGCAAATTCATCACACAAGATGTCAGAGTTGCCGCCTTTTCGAGGACTGCCTGACAGAATTAAAACTTTTTTATTCATAATTAAATTCTCCCATTAAGAATTTATTGCGTTAAAATATTCATCATCTGACACAGCTTCCAGCCATTCATTTGATGTATTTTCTCCCGGAACTTCTACTGCCAGATGGGAAAACCAACTATCAGGAGCAGCGCCGTGCCAATGTTTGACATTCGCAGGAATATTCACAACATCGCCGGGCAGCATTTCTATAGCTTTCTTGCCCCATTCCTGATAATATCCTCGTCCGGCTACACAAATCAAAATTTGTCCGCCACCGTTTTTTGCTTTATGAATATGCCAATTGTTTCTGCATTTCGGCTCAAAGGTTACATTAAAAATACCAACTTGGTCTTTAGAAACAGGAGCGAGAAAACTCTTTCCGCTGAAATACTGTGCAAAATTGTCGTTTGGCTCACCAATCGGAAATATCATTGATGAAGCATGTTTTTCAATCGTATTATCTTCAGTTTCCTCGTTCTTATCAATCCACACTTCTTTTGCCATACGAAATGCAGCCCAGGCTTTGGGCCATCCTGCATAAAAAGCATTATGTGTTAAAATCTCCGTGATTTCTTCTTTTGTAATTCCATTTTTCTTAGCACTTTCCAAATGGTAACGAAAAGCGGAATCGATTAAACCTTGCGACATTAAAGAAGTAACTGTTACAAGCGAACGGTCTCTAAGCGATAACTTATCTTCTCTGCTCCAAACATCGCCAAACAATACATCATCGTTTAATTCGGCAAATTTCGGAGCAAATTCTCCTAATTCTTTTCTACCGGCTGTTTGTTTTACTGCCATAAATTTCAACCTCCTAAAAATTAAAATTCGCTATTGAATATTTTTTTAATCTCTGTTATATTGATAATAACATCTAAACCTAACTTTAAGTTAAGAGTTTTTTATTTTTTTGGAGGAAAAAATATGTATACAATCGGTCAAGTATCTGAAATGTTTAATTTACCGGTATCAACTTTGCGTTACTATGACAAAGAAGGGCTGTTTCCCCAATTAAATCGCACATCGGGAATTAGACAATTTAGCGAAAATGAAATTGAGGCATTGCGTGTAATTGAATGCTTGAAAAAAACAGGTTTACAAATAAAAGAGATTAAGCAATTTATGTCTTGGTGTATGGAAGGAAGTTCAACATATACCAAAAGAAAAGAGTTGTTTGAAAATCAAAAAAAGCAAGTAGAAGCAGAGATTACTAGGTTGAATAAAACGCTTGATATGTTAAATTTCAAATGTTGGTATTACAGTGAGGCTATCAAAGACGGAAACGAGGAAAGACTCAAAAATATAATTCCGAACGAATTACCGAATAGTATTAAATCGGCATATATGAATTCACACAAAGAATAAAAAATCAGATAAAAAAGAAAAAGTAATCACTAACGAATTTTACTTGTGATTGATGCTTTTTTGATGATGTACCAAACGGATTTGAAGTCGCTTCGCAACCCCTCTTGCGGTGTTCAAAATATGGCGGTGTTACGCCATTTTTTGAACGCTGCGCCATCCTCACCTCGCTTCATCTGCCACAGGCAGCGCTCGGCGACGAAGCCCGGCACGCGGTTTTGGAGCGAAAAGCACGCTTTCAGTTAAGCCGCGTGTTAAAATACAGTCCCCCACAAAATCCGCATAAAAACAGCACTTTCAGGATTTGAAAGTGCTGTTCGTTTTTGTCTTTATAGTTTTTGATGAAAATTGATGCTTTTTTGATGCTCTTGAAAAATGAAACTTATTTTTAACTCAAATATAATGCACCCCACTGCAAGAAATAGTGACAAATAATAGTAAAACCCTTTCGGTATAAATTTTATAATTCTTCATCCTTGAAAGTTGTTTTAGGCATTTTATCGATATTTTCAAGTGCCATATTATTTGTCACTTTGAATGTCACTTTGAATTTTATTTTTTGACTCTTCAAGATTTAAAAGGTCGATAACACTATCTGTTGATAAAATTTCTGCCGGAACTTCAGTATCTTCTTCATCGTCCTTGAACATCATATATTCGTCAGCACGACCGTCAAGCCGCCTTTTAATTTCATTATCGTCCATACAACTTCACCTCAAGAAATTAAACCAAGCCCCTATACTTTTCAAAAAACTTTTGAAGTATATCTATAATTTTTTGCTTGAGTTCGGAGCGGTTTTTACCAGCACTACCAAAGCGTGACACAGGCGGCATAATCTTATCAATATCCGTTCCTGTTGTTTTGAGTACGCCGTCACGGAAAGAGTTATCAATAAACTTGATTGTTTCTTCAGGCTTTAACCTCTGTTCTGTGATGATAGCATCAATATCCTGCTTTTTCTGTTCTTGAACAAATTTGCCCCAATCATCGGTAACATTTGTTTCAACATTGATTGTACTGATAAAGCCATCAATAAGTTCTTTCTTTGAACGAAGCTGAAGCGATGCACTGATAGCCTTATCAATAGAGGCAAGTATCTCTTTATCTTTGCAATTAGACTGATGATACTTTGCAACAAGCATAAGAATATAGTCAATATTCACTTCAACTTGCTTTACAAGTTCCATTTCAAAAACAATATCATCTTTGATACTGTCTTTATCACCTTGAGGCTTTTTAAATTCTTGGTACAAGTCGTTATATGTACCGGTATAGTCCTGAAAATCAATCGGCTTCAAGATTTCATTACCTTTGAAATCGTCAAAAGACGAAAGAATAATACGAAGTCGAAGAATATTACCAAACAAAATGATAAAATCTTTTTTTGCTGTTTCGCCGATAATTTGCTTCCCGAGAGGATATTTTTGCAAAAGTTCGGCAATGCGTTCTTCATAACCCTTTTGTCTTTTGCCCTTATCGTCCTCGTAGCCGTAATAATAATCGTTATACGATTTCAAAAGTACAATACCGTTTGCCTCTTTATCGCCAAACAAAGCAATAGCATCATTTGTTTCCTGTTGCAAATCTCTAAAGCAAACAATGTTGCCGTATGCCTTAACGGAATTGAGTATTCTGTTTGTTCTTGAATACGCCTGAATCAAACCGTGTTGCTTTAAGTTTTTATCAACCCAAAGGGTGTTGAGTGTTGTTGCATCAAAGCCGGTAAGGAACATATTTACAACAATTAAGAGGTCGACTTCCCTGTTCTTTACACGGTCTGAAAGGTCTTTGTAATAATCTTGAAAGCCTTTTGACGAAGTGTCAAAATTGGTTTTGAATATCTTGTTATAATCATCAATGGCACTATCAAGAAAATCACGGGAGGACTTGTCAAGTGCTTCGGTATCAAAACTTTCGTCTACAAGAATACCATCCTCATAACTTTCTTCATTCGCAGCATAAGAATAAATTGTAGCAATGGTTAAATCTTTATTTTTCTCTTCAAGTTGCTTTTTGAATTCAAGATAATACTTTTTAGCCATAGGAATTGAGCTGACAGCAAACATTGAGTTAAAGCCGTTTACTCTTTGACCTTTTAGGCTGTAATAAGCATTACGCATTGTTTTTGTATCAAAATTATCAATAATGTAGCTTACAATGTTGGCAACTCTTTCGTGGCCTTCAAGCACTTCTTCGGTATTGATAGCGGCAACCTGCTTATCAGTCATACCGTCTTTTTTCTTAACGGTGTTGATATAATCGATTCTAAAAGGCAGAACATTGCCGTCATTGATAGCGTCAACAATAGTATATGTGTGCAACTTATCACCAAAAGCCTGCTCAGTAGTACGCAAATCAGGGTGTGAACCTGTGCCTGCATTAAGTGCAAAAATAGGTGTACCGGTAAAACCGAAAATATGATAATTCTTAAAATATTTTACTATTCTTGTATGCATATCGCCGAACTGTGAACGGTGGCATTCATCAAAGATAAGCACAATATGCTTGTCATAAACTTCGTGGCCCTTGTTCTTTTGAATAAACACATCAAGCTTTTGAATAGTAGTTACAATAATGCTTGAAGTGTCGTCCTCAAGTTGTTTTTGAAGAATGGCAGTATTTTTATTGCTGTTTGCGGCTCCTTTTTCAAATCTGTCATATTCCTTGATTGTTTGATAGTCAAGGTCCTTACGGTCAACTACAAAAAGCACCTTGTCAATATACGGCAATTTTGATGCAAGAAGCGCAGTCTTAAAAGAGGTTAAGGTCTTGCCTGAACCTGTGGTATGCCAAATATATCCGCCTGCTTTTATTGTGCCTGTTTGCTTGTAATTGGTTGAAACTTCAATACGATTCAGTATTTTTTCGTTTGCTACAATCTGATACGGTCGCATAACAAGTAATAACTGTTCACTTGTGAATATGCAATATTTAGTAAGAATGTTAAGTATCGTATGCTTTGCGAAAAATGTTTTTGTAAAGTCAACAAGGTCGGCTATAACTCTGTTGTTGCCGTCTGCCCAAAACGAAGTAAACTCAAAGCTGTTGCTTGTCTTTTTACCCTTTGAGCGTTTGCCGTTTTGCTCTTTGATATGAGCGTTACGGGTAGTGTTAGAGTAATATTTTGTATTCGTACCGTTAGAAATAACAAACACCTGAACATACTCATACAGTCCGCAACCTGCCCAAAAGCTGTCCCTTTGGTATCTTTCGATTTGGTTAAACGCTTCCTTAATCGGAACGCCTCGCCTTTTAAGTTCAATATGTACCAAAGGCAAGCCGTTTACAAGAATTGTAACATCATAGCGAGTGTCGTGTGCTCCGCCTTCTTCAACATATTGGTTGATAACCTGCAAGCTGTTGTTGTGAATATTCGCCTTATCAATCAAATAAATGTTTTTGGAAGAACCGTCATCACGGCGTAAAACTTGAATATGGTCTTCTTGAATTTTTCTTGTTTTTTCAACAATGCCTTCGTTGGAATTAGCAATCTTGTTTTCAAAAAATTGCTTCCATTCCCTGTCGCTAAAACTATAGTTATTGAGTTTTTCAAGTTGATGTCGTAAATTATCAATAAGAGCAGACGGACTGTCAATCTTCAAATATTGATAGCCTTGCTCCGTAAGCATTTTTATAAAAGCGTTTTCAAGTGCAGCCTCGCTTTGATATGCATCCGAACGGGTTTGCTGTGGCTCATATTCAGTTACAACCGTGCTTTCGGCAGTCGACATTACAACATTATATTCACTCATTTACAATCCACCTACCGTTTCGTTTTCCGTTCTCTCGTTTAATTAAGTCCTTATCTTGCATAGTTTTCATACGGCGCTTTATTGTTCTCTCAGTTACATTTAATGCTTTAGCAAGTTCATTTTGAGTTATATTCGGATTATCAATAATTAAGTCAATGATTTTTTGTTCTTCCAAAGTGACATTTGCCTTGTCACTTTGAATGTCACTTTGAGTTGTCGCTTCCACAAGTGCATCTTTAATTGTTTCAAGCATAAATATAATGAACTCTGTTGATTCGCCGGCATAATCGGAATCATTTATTGCCTGATAATATTCGTCCTGCTTTTTATAAATCATTGATTCAATCGGTAAGTATGCAAAAATAGGATCAACCTTTGATAAAATCAATGTTTGCCACAATCTGCCCGTTCTGCCGTTGCCGTCTAAAAATGGATGAATTGATTCAAATTCAAAATGGAAAATGCAAGATTTAATAATATCATTGGTATCATCGCTTTTAAGCCATTGCAATAAGTCTTCAACAGCCTGTGGAACATAAGCAGGAAGAGTTCCGACATGAATTACCTCACCGCTTTTGCTATCAACAACGCCAACAGGCTTTGTACGAAAAGCGCCTGATTCTTCAACAAGTCCTCTTGTCATAACGCCGTGTGCCTTTAGCAAGTCATCAACGGAATAAGGATCAAGTGTATCTAGCAATTCATAAATCTCATAAGCGTTTTTTACTTCCTGAATATCCTTAGGCGGAGCAATAACCATTTTGCCGTTAAGCACAGATGTAACCTGTTCCAGAGTTAAAGTATTTTGCTCAATAGCCAATGAATCATGAATCGTTCTGATTCTGTTTACTCGGCGTAATTTAGGGTTTTTATCAAAATTTGACAATGCCGATACACTACCGATAATTCGAGAAATATCAGCCACCAAAGACACCATTTTATTATTCAGTTTATATTTTGGAATATAGCTCATATATTTCTCCTTTAATTCAATTCATAATTCTTAATTCGTAATTTTAAATGTCAGCAGTTTATCACGATAATACTCATACTGCTTTTGTCTTGCTTTGATTTCGGCAGGAAGTCCTTCGCTTATATCGTTGCAAAGTTTATCAAATCTGTCGAGTATAGACACAATGCGTTCTTGTTCTTCGAGTGGGGGGACAGGAATAGGATAGTTCATAACAGCATCTTTACTTCCTCTTGGCATTTTTGCACCTTTAGCATTTTGCATATCATAATTAAAAAATTTATCTGATGACAATACATAATACAAGTATCTTGGATATAAAACAGAGTAGTCATTTACTCTAATGTCAAGAACATCACCGTTTGTTCCACCATCATTATTAGCAAACCATATCTTTTTTAGGTACGGTCTAATATTTCCTATCAAAATGTCATTACACATATATTTTGTGTATCTGCCTGATGTTGGTATATGTTCTGCTAATTTCTTACCTGCTCTGTTTTGAAGAAGATTGTCAACGCCAACATATGTATTTTCATCAAGTTTTGAACTATCTATTCTGTCGGTAGAATAATGTGCAATTTCTTTGAGTTTAAGCCACTTTATCGCTTTAATGCGTGTTAGCTCTCTCTCTCTCTCTCTACTTTAACAATATGTGAACAAGCCTTATCGTCAAACGACAACAAAGTATCACGATAGTATTCATATTGCTTTTTGCGTGCCTCTATCTCGGCAGGTAAACCCTCTGACATATCGTTATTGAGTTTATCAAATCTATCAAGAATTTTAACAATGTTTTCTTGTACCGAAAGAGGTGGTACAGCAATCTCTAAATCACGGACAATATCAGCATTAAGATTTTGAACAGCACCGCCAAATGATGCTCTTTGTTTCATTTCTTTTTGCAATTTATTTGAAATGAGATAATAATACAAATAATCAGCGGTTACATATTTTTCAAATTCACTGATAGAAAGCCAACCGTCATGAATACAACCGTCAATTTCTAAAATATAAGGTCGACCAAAGCTCATTGAATTTGATAAAATAAAATCACCTTTCCTCACATATCGTGATTTTGTTGCTCCTTCTTGAGTTATTTTTTCCTTTGTCTCAGTTATATATTTAGAATTAATATTAACATCACCTATTTTAATCCAATTTATACCCGTACTACTAGTAGTAATAAAATTTTTAATAGGTCTAGGTGACGCACCTCTAACGATTTTTGAAATATCCCCAAGCTTCACATATTTAATATTTGAGCAATCAATATCAGGGATTTTCTTTGTCACATCTTCGTTGCTGAAATCTAAAAGATAATCTCTGTAAAAGGCATATTGCTTTTGCCTTGCTGTAAGCTCTGCTGTAAGCTCTGCTGTAAGCAAAGTGAAAGAGTCCAAAATATGGACTATTTCACTTTGTATAGAGAGAGGTGGCAACGGAATACCTATAGCGTTTATACTTTTCAAGCTTAAACTTGGTATGCCTGCACCATACTGACATTGCATGAAAGTCTTTTGATGCTTTTTTATAAAATGATATAAGTATGTATAATTCAAACACTCCTCACACTTTTCAACTACATAACAATGCGCTCCTGCCCAAAACGGTGTAGTCATAAAATTTACATATCCAGCAGACGCACCGCCTTGACTAATAGTAATTAAATTCGCATTAAAATTGTATTCATCCCAATATCCTGATGGATTAACACCACCGTTTACTACAGGATACAAACCGTTATCTTTTAGTTTATCTTTATTAAGCTGAGCACCTTTTTTTATAGTGCAAACTTCGCCTACAGTTTTATACTCCACACCGTCAGGGCAAAGTTCATTTATAAGTTGTTCTAATTTAGTCATTTTAATAAACCCTTATAATTTTAGATCGTCAATTAATTTTTGTTCCAAATTTTCATTTATTATTCTGTTATAAATTCGATCAATTTCATTTATTGTTTCAAATAATTTCATTCTTTTTGCATTATCTAGCATTTGTTTATCAGTAACAGTTGAATTCTGTTTTATTCCGGTACTATATATTTCTCCTTTATTATAGTTATCTATAAGAGAAATACATACTCTTTGCTTATAAAGTTTATTTAACAATTCTTTATATGTTTTAACAAATTCGCTAAAAATTTGACCTATGTCATTATCCCATAAAAGACTAATTTCAACCGCATATTTTTCAAGCATTTCACATTTTGAGAGAAAAACATTCTGTTTATCAGATTTTAACGGTTCATTAATCGCAAAAATCATATCCGTTAAATAAGAAACATTTGTAAGACCACTAAATTGACATTCAACACACCGTATTAAATCTTCTCTATCGACAATTATTTCGCGATTTTCTGAATATAATGACAATAAGTCTTTAACAATAATATATTTTTCTAATCTTCTATCAAATAAATGTTGTTTATTGCTAAGTTCTATTTGTTTTTTAGTTTGAAAAATCGCTACCAAAGCAATAATTAAAGATACTATCGGTAGTAAAATATTTATAACAATTTCCACTGTTTTATCCTTCAATCTCCTTAATGATTTTATCAATCTCTGCACGGAGTGTATTTTCTTTTGCCACTATCTCGGCAATTCGAGCATTGAGTTCGGTAATATCTATCGTTTCGGAAGTATCCTCTTGTTCAACATAGGTTGAAACGGAAAGGTTATAATCTTCCTCGGCGATAGCGTCATTTGGAACAAGCTTTGAAAAATATTCGGTTTCGGTTCTTTCATAGCAGGTTGAAACGATTTTTTCAATATTCTCGTCGGTCAGCTTATTGTTATTTGTCACCTTAATAAACTCTTTTGATGCGTCGATAAAAAGAGTGCTGTTTTCGCTCTTTGACTTTTTAAGCACCATAATGCAGGTTGCTATTGAAGTGCCGTAAAAAAGATTATCGGGAAGTTGAATAATTGCATCAATAAAGTTGTTATCAACAAGATATTTTCTGATTTTCTTTTCTGCACCGCCACGGTACATAATGCCGGGAAAACAAACGATAGCGGCAGTACCGTTAGTTGCAAGCCAAGAAAGAGAGTGCATAACAAAAGCAAGGTCAGCTTTTGACTTTGGCGCAAGCACACCGGCAGGAGAAAAACGAGGGTCATTGATAAGCACAGGGTTATCATCGCCCTCCCACTTAATGGAATAAGGCGGATTAGACACGATAGCTTCAAAAGGCTCATCATCCCAATGTTGTGGATTAATAAGCGTATCTTCGTTAGCAATATTAAATTTATCGTAATCAATATCGTGCAAAAACATATTGATACGGCAAAGGTTATATGTAGTTATATTGATTTCCTGACCGTAAAAGCCTTGACGAACAGCGTCTTTGCCAAGGACTTTAGCAGCCTTGAGCAAAAGAGAACCTGAACCGCAAGCAGGGTCATAAACTTTATTGACCTCGGTTTTACCTGCAACTGCAATACGGGTAAGAAGCTCGCTGACCTCTTGAGGAGTAAAGTATTCGCCACCGCTTTTACCGGCATTAGATGCGTACATACCCATAAAGAACTCGTAAGCGTCACCAAATGCGTCAATGGTATTATCTTGATAATCTCCAAGTTGCAAATCACCAACACTGTTAATGATTTTAACAAGCCTTTCATTGCGATTGATAACAGTACCGCCGAGTTTATTGCTATTCACATCAATATCATCAAACAAGCATGCAAAATCATCTTCACTGTCAGCACCATGCGTAGACTCCTCAATATGACGGAACACTTTTTCAAGCGTTTCGTTAAGGTTATCATCATTAGGTGCTTTCTTTCTGATATTGCAAAAAAACTCCGACGGTTTGATGAAAAAGCCTTTTTCATTTACGAGGTCTTCTCTTGCAAACTCGGCTTCTTCATCCGACAAAGCGATATAATCAAAATCGGTATTGCCTGCAGCATGCTCGCCTTTATTGATATAGTTCGTAAGATTTTCGCTTATATAGCGATAGAACATAAATCCTAACACATAAGACTTGAAATCACAGCCATCAACAGAGCCACGCAAATCATCTGCGATTGCCCATATAGCACGGTGAAGCTCGTCACGCTCTTGTTCCTTTTTAGTGTCAATTTTCATTCTCCTGATTGTATATTAATATAAACTAAATATACCATATTTACAGAACAAATACAAATATTTTTGATAACGGTACAAATAATGGTACAGGTAATGAATCCTCATCTATAAAAACGGTGAGGATTTTTGTTTTTCTAAAATAATTTGTAAATTTTCTTTCAAAACACATCAACAAAACTTGAATTTTTCTCTGTATTATAGAGGGGTATTTTTTTGCTATCGTGAAATTAAATGTAAACAAGGTGTAAAGAATTTTGAAAAACACCCGAACAAAATGAAAATTTTTCTCCGTATAGTAGAGGGACTTTTTTATGGGTGAGTTTTTGTTTTCAAATTTACTTATACTCTTTTCTTTTTGAAAAAGTATCTCTCGAATAATACGAAAGGAGGCAGCGCAATGAAAGAAAGCTACAAAAGTTTTGATGAACTACCGATGATATTATCGGTGTCGCAGGTTGCAAAGGTGCTTGGAATTTCTCGCACAAGGTCGTACGAACTTGTCAATGAAAAAGGTTTTCCAAAAATAAAAATCGGCACAAGAATTATTGTACCGAAAGATGAATTCCAGTTGTGGATTCAAAAACAAATTAAGAAAGGATAAAAATTATGTACGCAAACAAAAATTACAAAACCGACGGCAAGGTTTACTATATGCCGAACAAAATCTTTGATGAAAACTTTTCTCCGCACGAATTTATGATTTACTGTTTTCTTGTTTCGGTTGGTGACAGTAAAGGCGTCAGTTTTTGGTCTGTTCCGAAGATGGCAAAGAAGTGCAATATGTGTCCGACCACTTGCAGAAACACGCTCAAGTCACTCGAAGAAAAAGGTTACATAGATATCACTCAAAGATTTTTTGAAAACGCACAGCAAAGTAATATCCACACAGTTCATCAAATATAGTGTACCCCACTGTAAAAGCTGATGACAAATAATCTAAAATCCTAAAATTGAAAAAAACAGCGGTTTTTTTTTTGCATTTTTTGAATTGATTTTTTACTCGGTTTTGGATGAAATTTCGGCTCTTTTGAGTGGGTTTTGGAGCGATTTTCAAGCCGTCGATTTTAAAGCAGGATAAAGGGGGTATGATTTTCGGGCATTGAAATGCCCGAAAACGCCGTCCGGCAACGCCTGTCGGCTTTTCAATTCGTAATACTTTTGCGTATGATTCCAAATTCGTATGCAGTTGAGGGTGTTTTTCGCAGAAAATCAAGGCTTTTGCGTATTCACTTGAGTGTTGCCGTATGATGATTAAAAATCAAGAAATTTTAGCAACGCTGTGAGCAAAAATTGACGAGTTTACTCTAAAACGGAGTAACTCGTCGAACTAAAACTAAAAACGGCTTGTGGGCGATTTGTGACGGCTTTTTGAAGCAAAAAAGCGAAACAAACACATACAATCTTTGGTCTGGATATTGAAAAAGGTTTGTGATATTGTGTGTGCGAAAGGAGTGATAAAATGCAAAAACAACTGCTGACAAACGGCAATGCATTCAAACGAACGGACGGCAGATGGGGTGGCGTGGTTTGGTACAAAGATGAGAATGGAGAACGAAAACGCAGAGTTTTTCCGGCACGACCAAAGCTGAAGTTAACAAGAAAATGACGGACTACATAACCAAGTTTGAGGAAGAAATCATCGACGCCATTGAGGGTAACAAGACTGTAAAAGACAGCCTGCTTAATTACCTGCAAGTGTTTAAGTACCCAAATGTTGAGCGAGTAACCTATGACCGCAACGAGCAGATTTACAAAAATCAAATCGTCCCTTACATGGGTAAACTCATTGTTTCTAACATAACAGGTGCTGACATTAAGCGATTGATTAGCACGCTGACCGACAAGGGATATTCATTCTCAACAGTCAAGCAAACATACAATCTGCTCAATGAATACTTCGATTATCTTATGCGTGAAGAGTTCATAAAAAAGAATCCGATGAACGCTGTGCCGACAATAAAAAAGTCAAATTATCTTGCAAAGCAAAACAAAGAAGTGCTTCCCGTATGCGAAACGATAACCGTATTTACCGATGAGGAAATTGAAAAATTCAAAACGGAATCATACAAGAAGTACCCCTCAGGCAAGCCGAAACACAATCAAGCATAGCATATATTCTTATGCTGAACACGGGGCTCAGAACTGCTGAAGCGTTAGGTTTAATCAACAGCGACATAGACCTTGAAAATAAAGTGATGCACATTCAAAGAGGTGTTAAAGAAGCGCAAAAGCGTGACGGAACAGAGCGAAAAAGCGGACGGGAAATTATTGTAGGCAAGCTGAAAACCGCTTCAAGCAAGCGCATCGTACCCTTAAACGAAACAGCAATACAAGCGATTATCGAATTACGAAACGAGCGATATTTCGGTGAGGATGCACCGTTGATACCCGATGCAGACGGCAACTTTACAAGACCGTTGAATTTAAGAAAGCGGTTTTATTCCATACTCGATGCGGCAGGAATCGAGAAAAAAGGCTTACACAGTCTGCGACACACCTTCGCAACGAAGCTTGTAACAGGAGTGAGAGCAGAGGACGGAACGGTCAAAGCATTAACACCGAGGCAGGTGGCAGACTTACTCGGACACACAACTTCGGAGATAACCGAAATGTATTATGTCAAACGCAACACGGATATGCTAATGGGTATTACGAATGAATTTGAATTATGATTGATGCTTTTTTGATGATGTACCAAACGGATTGGGTGGATTGTGTGGCACAAAGTAAACAAAAAACGGTGCGAAAATGAAAAAGCGGCGTACGGAAAAGACCGTGCGCCGTAGTTTTATCTATATGGAAAAAGCAAGTGAAATCGCCGTAAAACAGCGTAAATAAAGGAAAAAAGCACCGAAAATTCGGTGCTTTTTTTGGCAGGGGCAAAAGGAATTGAGGCTTATATTTCATTATCAAAACCCTTATAAATAGGCTGTTTTACCAACACATCAAAATCGTATGAGGGCAATAATGAGGGCAAAATGTTAATTTTATTGCATTTTTGTTATCTTAAATATAAAGTTGTAAAAAAGTAATCAGTCGGACTTAATCAAGTCCACGAGGTTAAAAAGGAGTGGTTTGAATCCTAAGAACAATACAATATGTTCTACCGGCGACTAAATGTTTTGAACCAAGATTTGATATAATTATATTAAAAGTAATATTTGAGCTGTAAATGGCTTTTGCTTTTTGCAGCTTTTTGTTTTTTAAAAATATCAAGCCGACTTTTGATTTCATTATCGTTCATACAACTTCACCTCAAAAAATTAAACAAATCCTCTATACTTCTCAAAGAACCTTTGTAGTATATCTATAATTTTTTGCTTGAGTTCGGAGCGATTTTTACCAGCACTACCAAAGCGTGACACGGTAAAAGCATTAACACGGAGGTGGGTGGCAGACTTACTCGGACACACAACTTCGGAGATAATCGAAATGTATTATATCAAACGAAACACGGATATGCTAATAGGTATTACGAATGAATTTGACTTGTGATCAAAAAGATCTATTTGAAAATGCTGCTCACTATCAATGGTATATCCTAACGGCAAAGTACCACCATTAAATTTACATTTATAAGCGTTTTCGGTAAGACCACGGACGACCTTTTCGAAAAGTTCGGCAGAGTAATATTCCGCATACCTTCAAGCACTGCTTCCATAAGGATACCTTCCGAACCTTCGGAAATCTTCTCGGTAGCTGATATAACTTTAACGCCTTTTTACGGATTCAGCTTCTTAATGAGCGGAGTCGTAACGGTCACGTGCAAAGCGGTCGAGTTTCCATATAATGATAAGTTCAAATTTTTGCTCGCGCTATCCTTTATCACCTTCTGAAAGTCGGGACGGTTATCCATTCTGGCAGAGAAAGCACGGTCGATGTATGTACCAACGATTTGAATATCATGCATATATTACAGTAGTCATTTTATTACTCTCCTTATTGGATTTACTATGCATCTTCACCGTTTTTTTCGACAGATAAAATAAAATCCGCCATTGTCATTGCTGCATTCACAAATATGCGAGCATGATGCTATTTTAGATTAATTCTTCGATCCCCAACGCCGTGTGAATCACTGCTTTCATTGCGCATCTATCCAATTGCGATTAGAATTTTTTCTAATCCCGAAAGCAGACCGTTAATGCGTCTATCGACATCTCTATCTTGATGCATGTTATATAGTGTTTTTACTTGGTTGTATAATCTCCCTATATCCCCACTATCAGAAGGAGTTTCTCCATTTGCTTCAATAGCGTTGCAAAAACCTCCTCAAGCAAAGTTCTTGATTTTGTTATTGCACTGTCATACTCACCATTTTCTACGTCGCGAATTACTCTTGTAGAAATATCAATTATATAATTGCGATTAACGCAAACAATAGCGGGTGTTTCAATAATAATATTACCTTTTTCTCTTTCGACAAGGGCTTTACACCTCTCGTACAGAGGTTTATTCTTTTCTTCTCCCCATGGCAATGATTTGGTAATGTAAAGGAGAAATGACTAAACAACAGTTGAAATAAAAGCAGTGTTGCCTTATGGCAGCAAACAAATGCAATATTCCAAAACAAGAATTGGAAATCCTCACACGGCACTTTCTTACGCAAATTCAAGCCTTCTTTGAGAGTAAAGAAGAGCGAAAGGAGTATAAGGAATGGAAGGCCGAGCAAGCCGCGTTAAAGGCACAGACCACCGATAAAACGGCTTAAAATGCACACAAGGATAGAGAGCGAAAACTCTCTGCCCTTGTTGTTATTTTCTACTTAATGCGGTTATTATATCTTCATCACAGTATTTTGAATATTTGATTATAAGATTATTGTAGGTGTTAGGTTCTATGTCTTTTAAAAAAGATAAATGACCGAGTATCTCATCCGGATTTCCCTTGTTGTGAATTAGTTTTTCATAAATCATTTTTTTGATTTTTGTACGACGTTCTGTACCAACTGAAATCTGAGATTTTTCTGTCAAAAAAACCCCTGTAATCTTTCTTCGATATTTAGATGAATAAAACTTTGTTTTGCTATAATTAATCTTGAATCCTTTGCGTTCTAACTCCAAACGCAAAAAGTCAACTATACTTTTGTCAATATAAGTGTTAGACGAAATATAAATGTCATCGGCATATCGCGAATAAATATAGTTCTTTGCTTTACAATAATCTAAAAGTGCGCCATCAAACGAACTCATTATAATATTGGATATTGCTGGGGAACTTACAGCTCCAATACACAGAGCATCTTTTCTGAAACAAATTCTTTTGATATCTAATATTGAAGATTCCAAATCAAGATCTAAATCATCAAATACATTTTTATGTGTGCGCAAAATATCATTTAGGTGTGATGAGTGAATCGAAGGAAAAAAGTCACGTATATCTGTGTGAAATATAAATCGTGATTTGCTATGTAGTTGAGCATGCTTCTTTATTGAATCACCTTTTTTATATGCGCAGGCAGCTTCTGATACAGGGATTTTATTTAACACATTGTTTAGCACCCAATACTGTAACGTCTTTAATTCGGGACTTGGTTGTGCAAGGCGTCTTTCGTCACCATTACGTTTTTTTATTTTAAAATCTCTATAATAGAAAGAAGAACGAGATGCGATACGATCAAGATACGATTTATCCAATTTAAGATCTAATGCTATTCTATCAATTATATCCATGTTACTCGCCTCTATATCTATATTTTCTACATATCAGTTTGTTTCTTTCTTGATTTTCGGACTTTCTAGGATAATCAAACATTAATGCTTGAGACTTTTGATGTAGCTCTGTAGAAATCAAGTTGTCGTCAAGTTTAATCAAACCTACCGTTACAAGCAACTTAATTATATAGTCATATTTTATTTCATTATGAAAATTCGTGCCATCTTTTTTTATAAATTTAAAAGCTAAAAAACCTTTGACTTCTTTATAAATATCAATTAAATCTTTTCGAGAAATTGGTTGAACTATTTTTATCAATTCTAACAATTCAAGAATAAAGGTGTTGACAGATATAGAAGCCTCGTCTTTATTAGGATGTCTTTTGTTACTTGGAGAACTTTTTGATGCAAATTCTGTTAATTTTTCATCAACAATTCTTCGTATATCCGCACTTGAAAGAAGTCCTGTTCCAGACAAAGGTGCATAAATCACTTTTGCACCATCTTTCTTAGCTTTAGCTGTAGGACCTGTAATTATAAACGATTTATCGTCCTTGTATTTTTCATCAATAACGATTATTAATTTATCACTAAATAATTTTTCGGCGTAAGCAAAAGCACCTAATTCGCAGAATGAGCCAGGACTTTCAACAAATAATATTATAGCATCACTAACTTCTGCTAAAAATTCCTCAAAAGTAAGCAAATCTATATTAGAGTCAAAACTATCTTCCCAGAGTCTTTCTGACAGGACAATAAAAATATCATCTGATTTTGATTTTAAATACTTATCGATTACTCCACGGTTAGTTTTATCATAATCATTTTCAGAGTATGCTGCACCACATAAAAAAACGAATTTGGGGTAGGTGATAAACTTGTTCGTATCATTATCCAAGTGAGATTTCATGCTTTCAATCAGCTTTTTTGAATAAATTCTCGAATCCAATGTTTATCACCTGCCCCAAATGATTTCAGAGAACACTTACATCAAAGCAGTTGATGCGCTGCGCTTGTAATGAGGATTACAAGCGTGGCGTAGCAACTGCTTGTAAGAGCCCCAAAATAACTGACCCTATTTAACATAAGGCACTATAACACATTACTGTGCTATATAATTACTAAGCATCCTCCTGAAAAACTATAGCACAAAATTATTTAACATTCAACAGATTGAATAACATTTCTACTTTTATCGACAAACAACTTCCTATGCTGTTTTTTCAATAAAAGCAATAAATCCGAACACATCACCTATCACGGTAATGAAGTTCTGATTTATCGTATTTGGCGGGGCAGAAGGAATTGAGGCTTATATTTCATTATCAAAACCCTTATAAATAGGCTGTTTTACCAAAACATCAAAATCGTATGAGGGCAATAATGAGGGCAAAATGTTAATTATATTGCATTTTTGTTGTCATAAATATAAAATTATAAAAAAATTAATCAGTCGGACTCAATCAAATCCACGAGGTAAAAAAAGAGTGGTTTGGTTCCGAGGAATAATACAATATGTTCTGCCGGCGACTAAATGTTTTGAACCAAAATTTGATATAATTATATTAAAAGTAATATTTGAGCTGTAAATGGTTTTTGCTGTTTGCAGCTTTTTTTAATAAATATCAAAGGATGGTAAAGGATGAATAATTATTTGTTATGGGAAAACACAAACCGCAACGAAACATTTTCTGATTTTGTTTGCCTGAAAATAAGAGAACGACAGCTCAACGAAGTAGCGCTTTACAAGAGCGTTGACTTGTTGAGAGATATATTTTCAAAAATGTTCAGCAACTGTTTTTATCGAACGTCAAAGCAAAAAGCCATATAATTTTGTTTGGGTATGAACCTGAAACAGATTATTTGTTGCGCCTTGCGGGTTATGCTTTGTCAACAAGTATGAAAGAGTATTTAGTCGTCCGCTTCTGCATTTTAAACGAAATTTATAACCTGTTTCAAGTGAATGAACTGCTTTATGAATATTGCGAAACTACTTTATAATAACAAATTCGAGCATAGTGCTGAGGTTTTATAAGGCGGTATTATAAAACCAAGGCGTTGCAATGACGAAATAAGACTATGACTGTAAAAAGGCACAACTTACGAAGAAAAATCCAGTAGGCTGTGCCTTAATTTTATTTGTGAGATTCGAATGCATAATCTTAGCAAGCAGACCAATTATGGACAGTTTGTCCAAATCAGTTGCTATGCTTCGTTGTATTGAAACAGCGAGCAGTGTGTTTGTATAACCGCACTACCAAACACCTCGTTAGGGACACCCTAAAACCTGATACCGAAGCGTTTTTTAAATGCATCCAAGTTTTTCTTTGATGATGTCTAAACTATTTTGTCTAGAATTGTCTTCTGAAAAACCGGCTACAACCTCCTGCATTGTTTCAGAACTCCAATAAATTTTCAACTTTTCTTTTGCTCGAGTGATTGCAGTATAGAAAATACCGTGTGTGATTTTCTCTGCATTGCTGCTCGGAATGACAACTTTAACCGATTTGTATTCTAAGCCTTGTGCTTTATGAATTGAAACTGCATAAGCTAGTTGAAACGGTACTATAGTCTTTTCACGATCTTCTTCGGTCATTTCCTCATCAAACGCAAGCACATCAAATCGTATACGTGTTCCATCCTCAACTGTATCAACAAACTCCAATCCGTTATTTATGCAATCTTTTTCCGTTAAAGGAATGGTAATATCAACTGTAAATGTAATTTTTTCTTTGGTTTTGTTGATACAAATGATTCGACCTTTTAAGTTATTGTATAGCAACGAAAATCTACTTGTATCATTGAACAATATGGGATCTCCTGCCTTGTATTTCCAATCAATCCAAGTAACAGATTTTTCCGTGTTAGCATTCTGAAAATAATTATTCATATTATTTAAACCAAATTAACCATCATAATTTAAACAAAGAACCACCTCATCTTTTATCTCACAATTAAATATGTTTTCTCCAATATTTTCAGAAAATGGGCCATCAATCACAAGTTTTTCTGTAATTAACTGACCTTTACTACGAACTTCTTTCCATAGCTCAATGAGATCCTGGTCTTTAGTTCGCCAAGTGCTTAGGAGTTCAACATTTGCACCTTGAGATTTAATTAGGTCCTTTGCATATGAAAACCAATTGCCAAATTCGATGGATTCAATTTGATAGATATCTCCAGCGAGTACCAAAAATGTATCAGGACGCATTTTCTCAAGGAAAACTTTCATAACCCTGTTGTCAATCGTGCTACATTCATCCACAAAAATAATGTCATAATCTGGTAGATTAACTCGCTTCGTAAAACTGTCTATGCTCACAAAGCTTGCATCTGCACCTGGATTTTCGATTCTTCTCTGCAAGTTCTGTAAAGCCGTATGCGTTTTGGTGAGAAAAAGTTTTCGACGGCCTGCCATCATTGTTGAAATCATATTGATAAGCGTTGTCTTTCCAGTACCGGCAGCTCCATAAATAAGAAGCAACCTAGAGTTCACAAACGCATACTTAAGTGCCACTTCTTTCTTTAAATCCGAGAACACTATCTCACTTTGTCTTAGATATCTTTCGTTGAACTCTTTTTGCCCCTTATTCGGTATATTCGACATCTCAAAAAGTTTCTTCAGGATAAAAAGAGTTGACTCTTCATAAGAATCAATGTACGCCACATCTTCTTTTACAGTAATTCCATATCCTTGACCTTTCTCCCAAGAGTCTAACTGGTCGTTATATTTTTGGATTGATGATCTAGTAAGTTTTGAATCGATATCACAGTATATTTCTCCAGTTTCCTGAATGTATTTCATAATGGTCCAGTATGGAATAGCTGTTTCTGATTTTTCTTTTTCTACAACACTTGCCAAATATTTAGCTTGATTAGTAGTGCTTGTTTTACTGCCGACCAAATCAGATATTAGCGGATTGCGCTCGAATGGAAGGCATTTGCGCGACAAAAATAAATCATCACACTTCCATTGTGGACTGAATTGTGAAGGCATAACACGCTCAAGCAACTCTTCTCGCAGGTTTAGCAACAAATAGCGAACAGTATATTTACCGAATAGATTAGAGCTGGCAGTATAGTTTTCTCTCAATTTTTGCAATACATCCTTAAAATAGCTGGTTTTAGAATGTTGATAAACTGTCTCAAGAACACCAGAGAACTTCACTTCACGAAGGTCAATCATTTCCAGAAAGTTCATACCAGTTCTTGTAAGAAATTGCATTAGCGTATCATATTCCCCGTAGTTAGTCGAAAGTTTAAGCGGCATTTTTAATATCCGTCCAAGTTTATTTAAGCATCTGGGATCTATAGAGACTTCCCACGCTGTAATAAGCTTAATCTCTGTATCAATTCCCCATAAGCTAATTGTTGCGGGTGCATACTCAATTTGTATGGAATAGCTAGTAGAAATATTTTGCTGCGTATACGCTGTAATACGGTTATACTTTGATGCATAAATACCGGATTGTTGCAGTGTCACTTCGAAATATCGCTCTGTTCCAATATAGAACGGCGTCTTTTTTTGAACATAAAATCTTGTAGCACTATGATTCGTTAATCCATAATTTACGGTGCCAAATGCATCCGCTACAAGCTTATAGTACTGTTTATCCAGTTCGTCTGATCCGGTATATTCAAGAAACTTTTCTAAATTTCTTAGTACTGTGATACCATAACTTTCCTGAAGAGATTTTCGTATTTGCCACATAAAGTTATAATATTTCAGCATTAGTCTTTCTGACTGACCATCATCGGGAATTCGCCGCCCGATATATTGCAAACCTCGATAAAAATTCCCTAAATACTTGGTTTCGATACTCAAGAAGGAGTGCTCCCAAGCAAACGCAATGCTTGGGTGTTGATGCCCATCGCGTATGGCATTTAGTAAAAGAGCCGAAGCACATAAGTCATTCAATCTTGTCAAGATTCGTTTGGAGACATTATCCCTGTTTTTATTGAGGACATCTAATCGTTCAATACTATCCGTAACCTCATCATCGCAAACCTGAATGATACGCTTTACCTCTTCTTCAGAGTAAGTATTTCGTTCCAATTGGTTCACGAAAGAATGGTGCTCAACAATTTCTTCTAATCGTTCACAAAAGGTTAGAATACTGTCATCATTATTCAGAACTTCTTCTGCTGCTTGAAAATTAATTGTTGTACTGTCTTTTGTGAAATCTATCGAATTTAGAAAGTCAACGGACATATACTTCCAAAAAACTCTCTCATTGCCTCTATCGGCTGGATTAAGTACTACGAATAGAATTCCCGGATCAAATGATACCTTATTGCATATAAAAGCAGGAAAGGCGAGATCCTTTAAATAGTACTTTACAATACCATCGTTTTCACTGTAATTGCGCGTTCCTTTGATTTGAACATAAAAGGTCTGCTTTGGCCGCCGAGAAATATCAGGGTTTGGAACAAATTCAAAAGTACCGTCGTGATTAGGCCATTTGTCATTAGTGGAAAATGATGAATTTATTCTTCCGCTTGAACGAAGGAATGTTTCCAAAACCGAGACAGCCGCTCTATCATCATCGGATCTCACCGTATGAGTCTTAATATGTTTTTCAATGTTTTCATTAGACTGATTAATCATAATTGTTTACCACTTCACTAAATTTAGAATAGACTATCTTATTTTAATGTTATTTATAATCCGTTTTACAACCGGCACAACCACTGTGTTCCCACACTGTTTATACTGTAGTATATGTTTTTTTATCTTCAATCGAACCACATACTACATTCGCTGCTTCCTGAAGGTATGACAGTTTCATAAAATCATAGGCATTTATTAGAATTTCTAAATCAAAGTCATTTTTTCTTAAAAATGCATCTGCTTTACCTATTGTCTCTATAATGCGAGCAATCAGTTCATATTTATCTACCATTTGGTCAGAACCACCATTACCACCTGCATTAGCAGTATAATCTGCAAGAGCCTTTCTAAAAGCTTTTACAATACCGATATAATCTATAATCAAACCATTGCTCTTCTCCTGATTGAATATTAATATAAATTAAATATACCATATTTAGACATCAAATACAAATATTTTTGATATAAGGTACAATTAATTGTTCAAGAACATAAAAATATTAATTATTAGTTCAGCTAAAGCAAAGTTAAATAAATTAAACTCACTCAACTCATAAAAATAAGAGCCAAGTGAGTTTTTTTAATTTACCAAAAGAAAAAAATTACAACCGTTCACGAATTTTTTAATCAATATGATTTTTTATAATTTTCTGACCGTTAAGTATAAAATTGATGATAAAGTTTTTATCAACACTGATTGGAATTTTTTCTAAACATGTTTCAATCATATCTTTTGTGATAGCAGGAAGATCAAGTGACTTAAACATTTGTTTTGCCTGTAAATTATTATCAATAAATTCAAAAAAGAATTTCATCAATCCATCCTTTTCACGAGTAACATCGGACGGATAGCCATTTGCTATTAAAGCAATGTTATTATCATAATTAGGAGCAAGAGAAATAATATTACCAATACTAATATCGCGAATCAAGCCGTAATTATTTGTATGTCGGTCCATATTATAGCAAACGGTATCAAGATATATAAGTTTTAAATAATCTGTCGCTATATCTTTTGAAATCAAATTAAAATAGTTAAAATTATCGTTATAATCTTCATTATCACCCATAACAGATGAAATCGGCTCAAAATTCACTTTACCATCTGTAAAATCTTTAGTGCGAATATATCCGTCTGCATATTGATATTCCGCCATATTAAACCCGATACATTTTCCAAGCTGATATATAAAAAGCTCTGAAAATATCTGATTATCATTACCGCTTTTATACATCCACCAGCTACCGTTTTCAAGTCGCCAACACTTTTCAAAGCTACCGATATTGGTAAGTTCGGGAGTCCTTGACGGTTTTTTATTAAAACTATCCGGGTCACCCTTAAGAGCAAGTTTGTCAAAATCATTTTCGTTAAATTTAACATCAGCCCAGGTAAGATTTTCATCATCAGGCTTAAACCAATAATTATCGGTAATTGTTACTGCATTAACTGCCAGAGCAGTATTAGCGTCATCACGATTTGCAAGTCGCAAAACCTTCTTTAAAAGTCTTGAATTAGCACGATGAGAATCAATAGCCCTACTTTCAAGCCAAGAGGTAAAATCCTTGTTATTCACAAAGTGAAGCGGTGCAAATTTTTTATCAACGCTTATAACTTCACCGTTTTCAATCCGTACAACTTCCCTGTCGCCCGACATTATATAACCGTTAGAATAAACCACAGATCAAACCTCCCTTGTAAATTGTAACTTTATAGTAACATAATAACGAATTAAATTCAATAAATCATATATTTATTTTGAAAAATATATATCGTTTAAATTCACCTATTTAATAAAATTTAAAAAGTAATTTTTAACGCCCTTAATCTTTAGGGCAATTTTTTCTATCAAGGCATATGAGGCTGAAAACTATATTTTAAGTTTTAAACAAGTAAAAAACAAGATGCAGAAAAATCGTTTTCATTTTTGGCAAAAAATTTTGGATAATCGTCAAAAACTATATACAGTTTTTCGTTTTATTTTTATTTTTGTTATAATTATATTGAAGGGTTATGGGTTTGCTGTAAAACTCATAAAAACTCTACCGGATTATAAACATAAGTTAACAATCAACGATATTCTGAAAATAAAAGAACAAACTCATAGCCTTTCATTTTTTGTTTTTTTAAAATTTGTTATAACTATTATATACATGGACAAATATCCATTCTTGCTTGGTAAGAAAAATCAAGAAAGTACTACAGATATTCCTTATAAATACTGTAGTTACCACTCTTAACATTAGAGTATAAATAATGTGGTGTGGCAAGCCTAAATAGAAAGTTCAGCTGGCTTAAAGTTGTTACCTAATGATGCTGACAACAATAAGCACTGGGGGTATAAGTGGGCCTTTGACCTCATAGTCTAAGTTAAATTTTAACAAATAAGTTAAATTTAATATGACAAACTGGCTCGGAACGACAATGGAAACCTATTGCCGGCGTATAGGGTAAGTCGGGGAGAATATGCATTAATCGGAAACGATTATCGGGTAGATGGCAGTGGACGCCTGACAAGCATATCTGTTGAAATACAGAGTCTAAGCATCAGAATACGGATACAAATACGGCGACGGGGAGTCGCTTTTTGATACCGGGTAAAGGTAAGACTTCTTTTCTTTCGATAGGAGAAGTCTGCCCAAAGCCGTTGCAAGCCAGCTCCAAAGAGTCGTTTTTGCACAAAACTTTAACATTTTTTTGAAAATAAAAATTTTTTATAATTATTACATAAGGTCATTTACACATATGTAAGCCTTAATATAAAAATCATTATTCATAAGAAGTGTGATACTCAACATAAATTATTAATATTAAAAACTTATTCGTTAATGTATAGCAAAGAAAGGAGACTTAACAAATCAATTCAGGCATTAAAAATATTAACATATTGCAATTAAACCAATTTTTTGTTATCATAAATACAAAGTTATGAAAGGAGTATGCTATGGGCAATAATGATTGGTATTCATACACAATAATGCACAAGGACACTAAGGTTGTAACTATATACAGTGACGGTGCTTGTGAAATTCACAATCTTGATTTTATGCCATATAATCTTTATTTGATAACCGATAAAGATGACATTAGGTCAAGAATGAATAATCTTGATAATTTCTATCATTGGTGTGCCTCCAGAGTGCTTACTCTCGACAGAAAGTATGCGAAAGAAATTCTCAACAGCATCGGTATGAAACAAGCTGTGTCTGACCGTGACAGAGCAGAAATTGCCATTACTTATCACGGACTTTCAATGACAGATGTTTTTTGGATAAAAGCTGATGAGGATATTTCTTTTGACGCTATCAATTTGTACGAACACTCACTTTCCAACGCCTTTGTGGATGTTTCTCTTTGCGGCAAGCAGTTGACTGTTAATAATTGCGAATTGATTGGAAAAGAGGATGTAGCCGGCGACATTGGCACAATGGGTGTTGCCCCAAAAGCATGGGTCAGAAAGGATAACAACTTCTACCTTTATAAAGACGGTGATATTCGAGATGTAAATGCAGAATTACTCGCAAGTAAAATAATTGACTGCTTTGATATTGATCATGTGCAATATTTTGAAGGCGAGTACGATAATAACAAGGTTAGCATTTGCAAAATTATGACATCATTGGATTACAGCATTGTTCCAATTGAACACATCGAAATATATTGTGCTAATCACGATATAACAATATTTGATTTAATAAACAAATACGACAGTTATTCATATCATATGATGAATGTGATTGATTATCTTGTCGGAAACACCGACAGGCACTGGGGCAACTGGGGATTTCTTATCGATAACAAAACGAATAAGCCCGTTAAGTTGTATCCGTTGATGGATTTCAACAAAGCCTTTAATTCATACGATACAGTCGAGGGCGTTAAATGTCAAACAACTGATAAAACAATGTCACAGATGGAAGCCGCAATCACAGCAGTAAAAAGCGTAGGCTTAAACAAAATTTGCGATGTTAGCAAGGATTGGTTTGAAAATGAAGAACAATTTGATATGTTCGGTAAAAGACTGAATATTTTGAAAATCTATAATTTTTCTATAATCTAAAATTTGATATAATTATATTAACTTAATATTTTTAGGCTGTAAACGGTGTTTATCTGTTTGCAGCCTTTGTTTTTTATAATTAACATCAAAGGAGAGAATATGGAAAACTTTTCAAAATGGGAAAAGGCAAATGCAAACGGCGAAACCTTTTCCGATTATGTAAATGTCCAAGTAATTAATTTGCAATTAGATATAGTTAAATTCTATAAGAACGCAGGACTGACAAGAGATGTTTTTTCAAAGCTTTGCAGTAACAGATTTTATCAACCGTCAAAACAAACAGCAATCAAAGTTTGCTTAGGACTAAAACTGAAAATAAGAGAATCTGAATACCTGCTGAGCCTTGCCGGATATGCTTTGTCAGGCAGTATAAGAAAAGATTTGATTATTAGATTTTGCATATCAAGCGAAATTTATAATCTTTTAGAAATAAACAACTTGTTATATCAATATTGTAAGTACACATTATAACAAAATCCGAGCCTTAACGGTTCGGATTCTATCTTTTCTATAATCACTTATATATTTTGTTTTCAACATTCTGCTTTATTTGTTAATTTTAATTTTGCAAAATGTGCTTTGGGAAAATGTTTTGATGTTTCCGTGCAAATAATTTTAATATCATCTCCCGATACAATAAGCGCTTCATTCTCAATGTCGGTTTTAATATTCTTGAGATTCATATAAACTCTGTATCGTTCGCTGTTATAACCATAGCCGGAAATGAATTCTATATTTTCATCGTCAAAATTAATTTTAACCTTGTCATTAGTTAAGGTATTAAAATCATCAATCAAATATATTTCAACATGATAAATAAGAATTGACGAATAATTTATGTTCAAATCATATAAAGTATCCTCGAGGCTATTACCGTTATTAACTTCAAATGAAATAGCACGAAGCGTATCATAATTTAGTGGGATTCGTACAGACATATTTAATATTTCAGGTATGATGCTCTGTTTATCATCGTTAATTTCATCCTGCAAATATTCATTTATATCGGCGATATTAGGTATAGTAAAATCAAATCTGTAATGAATTCTTCCGGGACGATTCAATAGATTATTACCGATTAACTTTACATCATTAACTGTAAAGATAAACAGCTTTTTATTCATCGATGTACCATCCAAAAGTGTAAGCAGACTTGAATCACACGAAGAACCTCTGAATGTTTGAATAAGCATAGTTTTATCAAATTCATCAAAAAGTATTACAACCTCTTGTTTTATGCTGTCTATAAAATCGGCTAATTTCCCAAACCGTTGATTAACTAATATAACGGGCATTTGTTGCTCAATTGCAAACTCACAGATTTTCTTTGTAAACAGCGTTTTACCTGTGCCTTTAGGTCCGGCAAGCAAAACGCCCATACTTTTTGGATAAGTAGAATATGTATCAAACACTTTTAACACTTTGTTAGAAAATTTTCCGTATATTTTGCAATCGGTTTTCAAATTTTCATGTAAAGCCAAATATAAATCGCCTGTCGGATTTTGCTCAACAGAATATGTCCCGGTTGGCAATTTATCATATGTCTTTATTTGTCCTTGTTCTATATGAAACTTATTATTGTTTTCTAATACAGTCATAAGCGTCTCCTTTATTTGTATTATTTATAACCATATTAGCATAGTAAAAGAGCATCTTGGTATTTTCTGAAAATACATTTTCATATGTCATATTGAAAAAGCTATTTTAATATGATAAAATAATATTGCCAAACAAAATTGAATTTAACTGTATTAATTGAGCGTATTCATTTTTATTTAACGATAAAAATGAATGCTCTGTTTCAATATGCATTGTTGAAACAGTTATAATTTCAATTTGGCGTTGGTCAAGTTGCGCACTCGCACGGCTTGGCTATACGCTTTTTTATTATTCAGGGAAGTTTTAGATTTTGAAAAAGGTATTATCATCGCTTCCATATATAAGCAATAAGAAAATAAAAAATCACCAACCTTTCGGCTGGTGATTCATTTTATTAATTATTTAATCAGATGCTGATGCATCTTTCATTCTTTCTAAAAAACGTGAGATATCTTCTTTAAAGAAAACATCAACACCGGTAGTCATAGGTGCTTTAAAAGGTCCTTCTTGATCATTTTCGTATAATGGACTATAATAATTTTACATTCTTCTCAAACAAACATTCATGAGGATTTTTCCAGGCAACGCCTTCATCAAGTGCCACAAAATACAAAACAGAATCATAATCACTTTGAAGAACATTATTATAAATATTTATAATCTTATCAAGTTCTTCAGGAAATTCAAATTTTGATAAAGCTTCTATGACATTTCTGTTTGATATTCCAGCCGGTAAAATAGCCCAAAAATGACTCCTTAAAGCTCCTAAAAAATCGGGTTGAATATATGAATAAACCCCTCTTTTTGTAAAAATCATATATTTTTTACAATCTTTTGTTGAGGTTTCAAGTTCTTCAGTCGGTCTTTTTCTGTAAACATAGGTTTGATCCATTTATAAATTCCTTCTTTCTGTTTTTTTTAATTAGAGGAGATAACATATATGACAAATTTTCAAGAAACACAAGAGGTATATACACAATATGCCTTTAATGAACAAATAAAGCCAAGTAGCATTAAAGAAGATATTCAAAATGCGATTGATAAAATAAACACTCAGGAATATTTGTGGGTTAACACCCAATACGAAGCTATTGATATTAAACTCAGAATGGAAGCTTTGTTAGAAAAACTAAACAAACAAATACCAATAACTTTATCTGACAAGAAAGACATTGCTATATTCTTTTTAATGCTTAAAGAAAACAATCACTAAAATAATTATAGCATAAAAAAGTCAAAAACAAAAAGAAGGAATAAAAAATATAGGTTGCTCAAAAAAGCAACCTATTATTTTTATCTAAGTTTTCAAACAAAGTAAAGCCAACAAAAAATACCGGCCTATAAAGGACGGTATTTTATTAACTTCTTAAAGCACTAATAGAAAGAGTCGTCCATCGAGACGACTCTTTTCATTTTACTTAAATTTTTCCAATACTCTTAAGATACTTACCTATAGGATCATTAAAGTTGTCGCCATTAACTACGTAACAGTTCAGATTAATAGCACCTTCAAGTTCGGACCAGAAATAATATACTCGCATTGAGCCCCAATTTTCAGATTTTGCCTGTTTTGAGGCTTTTTCAAAAACATTATAAAATTCGCCATCACTCATTCCATTAAATTCAACCCATGGTTTATCTCCCTCCAAAAGTTCAAATTCAAATTTGGCGTATGATTCCGGAGTCCAATATCCATTTGGATCAAAATCATTAACAGACCTAGCAATAAAAATATCGGTAGTGTCGGCATCATTTAACTTTCTGGAAAGATTCTCTAAATAAACATCATCACTTAGATACTTTCCAATATCAACGAAAGAAATGTTTTTTGAATAATCAAATAATTCGGGAACCTTAGTATTTGCATTCTTAAGATTCTTTATAACATTGTTTTTAGCCTGTGTTGTATAAGAAGGTAAAGAGTAGTTAGTATAAGAGGATTTATGAGTAGTTTTCATCAAACTGCTACTCCATGCTCCATACTGTGTTCCCTTTTCAAATACAGGTCTTACCGAAATAGTATATCTTCTGTTATCGGCAAAGTTCTGTAATGTTTTAAACGAGGTCTTAGTTGTATAATATCCTACACCGTTATAATAGAAGTTCTCAAAATAATCATAATAAGAATAACCACTATCCGAGTGCTCTCTTGATGTTGGCAATTCTTGTTCAACTATATTAGTACTATACTCAACATTATTTCCAAAATTATTAGATTTTGTTTTTTCTAAAATTTCAGAGTCGGTATACACAGGATAATTCTTTGCATATTGTTCATAAGTCAAAACAGGATACTTATTTTCTTTATCCCAACCAACAATGGTCATTTCGGAATTACACCAATCATAATCCCAACCTTTGATAAGAACTTCATAACCTTCAGCGCCGGGAACAGCATCCCAAGTGGCATTCATTCCCCAAGCCTTATTTGTTTCGTCTACCATAGAAACCTTAAGGTTGGATACCGGATCATAAGTTCCGTCAAGGTATGTGTTAAACACATTACCATAGTCAGAATAATATGTCTTGCCATTAATTTCAAGAGAATAACGAGCCTTAACATAGTAAGTAGTTCTAACATCAAGACCTGTTACCATTGTATTATCAGAATTAGTAAACTGAACAGTTTTAGCATCAGTGAAATTGCTGTTCTTGGAATACATAAGCTCATATTTAGCATCCTTAACAGCATTATCAACCTTTGGCGTAAAGGCATGAGGTGAAGGAGTCAAAGAAAGTTTTGTTGCAGTATTCTCATAAATAACATATTCAAATTCCTTAGTGCCTGAATATTTACCCAGCATTTTAACAGTCATTTTCTGAGTACCGACATTCTTTGTGTCGGAATAAGAAAGCTCATAATTTACGCCTTCTCTAAGAACGGTATTGCCGTCCTTAACTTCTATTGCAGGCTTATGGTCTTTGCCGTCATACTTGAATACATTATCGCCAAGATTGAATGTAAGTCTTTCAGAATTCAAGTTTACATCCTTTTTAATATCCTGACAATTCTTACAAGCATAAACTTTTTCGGTTGTACCATTTGAATTAATTGTTTGAGTTAAAACATAATCGTGCTTTAATTCATTAACTTTCATATAATCGCAGTCGAACACAGCAGAAATATCGTCAAAACTAAAGCCATAATAAGCCCTTGAACGGTCCGTCTTGAATTTAATGGTAAATTCATTACCCGGAACACGAAGACTCTTTCCTGCGAGCATCTTACCGCTATACGAGCCGATTAAATTATTATTCTTATCATATACCGAAACAATATCATAGTTCTCTTCTGTCATACACTTATCAGAGAATGTAAGGTCAAGAGCCTGAACATGGTCAAGCGGACAAACATACTTATATGTTTGATTTGCATAATTATCGTAATTATGACCGGATTCAGGATAAGCATATACATTGTTACCTTCGTGAGCCTTACCATAATTCGGACTTACATAATAAAGAGAATAACCATAGAAAGTTTTTGAACGGTCGGATGTAAACGTAATACTAAATGAATTGCCCGGAATATTGATAAACTTATTTGAAGCTTGATCGCCGCTAAGTTTAGCAATTTGCTTGCCGTTTTTATTACGAATAGTTATGAAATCCCAGTTCTTTTCTGTTTTACAAACCTTATCAAACTGCAAATCGATTGATGTGGCTGTAGCATCTGTATAATAATAGGTCTCGTTTGCGTAATTACCATATGAATGAGCAGTTCTCGGTGTAATCTCATTAGAGTACGCCTCACTGTATCTTCCGGTTGTATAGATGGGATTAGAAGCCATCGTAGCCTCAATACTGTCGATGCTGAAGCCATAGTAATTTGCCGAGTAATCAGAAGTAAATTGGATTCTAAAAGCACCGGTAGGAATGTTCAGAGTCTTTCCTGCAAGCTGTCTACCGCTATATGAGCCGATTTTATTACCGTTTGCATCATAAATTGTAATATAATCAACGTTATGTTCAGTTTTACACTTATCAGAAAACTTAACCTTCAAAGACTTTGCATTAGGATATCTGTAAGCATAATTCTCGGTCAAATAGTCTGCATAATTATGCTTGCTTTCCGGATAATCTTCTTTAGGCGTAATCATAGTGTAATCGCCGGTATTCATTGTTTGAGCAGGATCCTTGACTGCATAGCACTCAAGAATACGGAATCCTTTATATGCCTTTGTATTTGATCTATCGGAAGTCATTCTTATTTGAAAGGCATTACCGTCAAGAGTCAATTCATGAACCTTTCCGCCAGAAGTATACTCGTTGTCTTGCCAATCCCTGTTTTCTATTTCGGTATCTCTATACGAATACCTCTTTACAAGTTTACCTGTCATATCATAAAACTCGACGAAATCATAATTGGGTTCGACATCAATCGCAAATTTAACCTTGATCTTTTTTGCGCCTTTATAATGATAATTATAGTATTGATTAAGATTGTTACCATAAGTTACAACATTATAATTATTTACATCATATTCAGGTGAACTCGGGCCAACAATATTTGCTCTTTCACCGGAACCATCAGAATTACCATAAGTACCGCCGGTAACATAAATGTTATCAATATAAAAGCCCTTATATGCCTGAGTATTTGATCTGTCGGAAGTCATTCTTATTTTAAAAGATTCACCTTCAAAGGTCAAAGACTGTAACTTTGATTTATTGACATCTCTATATGAATATTTTTTTACCAACTTATTATTTGCGTCATAGAATTCTACAAAGTCATAATTAGGCTCAACATCAATATAGAAATCAACTCTGATTTTCTGAGCACCTTTAGCCTTATACTCATAATACTTATTAAGATAATTACCATAAGTATAAACCTTATAGTTATTTGCGCTCAATTCAGGAGTAGTCGGGCCTATTTTGTTAGGCGTCCAGCGATATTTAAAATCATCATTATCTTCACTCTTAGAAGACTTACAATAGTTATACTGCATAGAGCCATTAGAACTCGTAGCAGAAACAATATCATGCTGATGCTTTGCAGCCGCTTGAGCCGTAAATGGCAAAGAAAAAGCAACGCTTAATATCATAAGCCCCGCTAAAAACCCGGATAAAATTCTTTTCATGTAAATTACCTCCATTTTCTTTTTTAATAGATTAATCAAATTAAGTAAACTTATGGTGTGATTAAGTTTTAGAATTAATCATTGTTTCTCAATTTCACCTCCAATAAAAAAAGCGTACAGTCGAAACTGTACGCAAAAAACGCATAGCTCAACTGTCGCCAAACAAAATTGATAACTGCTATAATTAAGCATATCAAAAATAGAGTATGCATTTTTATCAAGAGATAAAAACGAATACGCTCAATTAGAACAGCTATATACAATTTTGTTTGGCAACAATATTCTATCATATAAGTATTATTTTTTCAATAAAAAACAACCAATCAAAAATATTATGATTGGTTGCCATGAAATTTACAGTGAGTTAAAAGATATATTTTATGAATTGATTTTTATAAAAGATTGTAAAGTATATTTATTTTATCAATGTCTTGTTAACTGAATTTATATTATCAAAATAATTAGAATAATTTACTGATTTTATTAAATATCTTTTTGTCTTATTAGTTTCATCTTTGTATATCATATAGATATTTTTTACATTTTTAGTATATTGAAGTTCTTCACACTCCTCTGGCAATACACCGTGTAAATTTAGTTCAGCTATTGCTTTTGGCGGTATATTAATTGCCTCAATTTCTTTATATACAGGTGATGAAAATATGTAATAATCAATATCATTACTAAGCGGTTTAATTGTTTTTATATCCTTTTTTCCATTATTAAATACAATTTCAATATTTCTCATTATTTTTGTATTAGCACTACTATTATATATCCCAAGTTTTGTATTATAGCTATATGACTGTATTTCTTTAATTTCTGATAATTCATCATCTTTTTTTCAAAAGAAGTTTTTCTTCTGAAATTTTCTTTCCATAAGAAAGTGAAAATAGTTAATTTGCCTCTATTCGATAAATTATTAAGAAACCAACCAAGTATAGTTCCTACTAATGTAGCTATAACTCCTATAACAGAAGTAATAATTTCTTGATTAAATAAATTGTTAGCTTGTAAAAAAACATTTATAAACATTAATTTCACCCACAATTAAAAATTTATTCTCATAATAAGTTATATCTATAATATAATATTTTATCTAATATAAATAATCAAGTGAATTGTTTATATTCTGCAAAATATTATACAATGAATTTATTTTCGGTGCAATATAATATGTTTATAAAAATCCAATAATTGTTTTTTAAGTGGCTTAAATCCATAGAGGGTTATGTTTCTGCATCGGAAATTTACAGAAGAGGCTTATATATAAAGGCTTTTTAATTATATAAAACGGTCAAAATAGGTGCTGTTAAAAATATTTTTGTTTTTGACCGAAAAAAGCCCTAAAAAATTTCAAAAACAAAATTCCATTTTTGTTTTTTATTTTATTAATGTTATAATTTATTTGAAAGGTCGGGGGCTTGAGTATATGCAGCTGCAAGTCTAACGGACTATAAACATAGGTTATATATTCACGACTATCTGACAAATAAAGCAAGTTCCGGCCTTTCACTTTAACGTCTGAACAAAATTTAATTAAACTACAATTCGGTTTGCTCTGACGAGCGACCTTTTTATTTTTACGATTTAGAGGATTAAATGAAGAATCAAATTAAGCTAACAGATTTTCCTATAAATATAGATACAATTTGTTTTAAGTTGAATGTTGACTTGGCGAAAAAGTGTTATTCGGACTGGGAAAACAAATATAAATTTTATCAAACAATCAGATTTATTAACGGCAGTCGAGTAAGTATTCCGTTAATATAGGAAAAATTCCGATAAAACTTGATGACAGTGTTTATAAAGAAATTGCTGAATTCAAAGATATATATTATAGTGAAAATTTTTGAAAGAAAAGCGAAAAAACTTTTGAAATTTCTTTTTTTATTGAAAAACGGTGTATTAATACAGTGAGGGCTATATAGAACCCTCAAAATAACATAACTTTATAAAACTTTTCAAAAATATTTTTCATTTTCTGACTTTTTTGGAAAGTAAGGGTATTAATACAATGAGGGCACAAAAAATGCCTAATAAATAAGAAAGGATTTGATATATTGCTTTAACTTTAATTTCAATTATAGAATAAATTTTTACATATATATCGTTTGACAATTCAAAAGAAAGGATAGATATGAATAATATAAACAACTCAAATCAAAAATATATAAATGAGTTAACAGAAGTCATAACAATGCTTAATACAAAAATAGACAAAATCGAAGCAAGTTTACAAACAAAGCCTTCAATTCGTTTGTTAAGCAAAGAAGATGTTAAGCAAATTACGGACTGGTCAACTAAAAGAGTAAATGAAGTTTTTGAATGTCCTGAATTAAAAGACAAAATTATATATATTGGAAAAAAGATGCAAATTGAAGAAGAAGTGTTTAGATCCTATCTTCAATCAGGTCCAAAAAAAGATAACAATACATATTGGTTAAATTTAATCAATTAAAAGGAGGCAATAAAAATATGAAGAAAAAGCAAAAGGCTAAAAACGGTGAAGGCTGCCTTAGATATGATAAAAGCAGAAAACAATTTACATACAGAATCACCTATACGGATTATTATGATAAATCATTAAGAAAAACATTTTACGGTCAAAGCGAGGAAATATGCAAAAAGAAAGCAGAAGAATTTTTGAAAATTAAAGCTCGCAATCTGACAAAGAACCAAGAAGAAATGACAGTTGTCGATGTTTTAGATAATTTATACAAAAAGAAATACGAACTAAATCAAATAAAGGAGTCAACATATTTAAGAAAGATGTACACGATATATATTTATAAAAACAGCAATATTTCAAATATTCCGATAGTACAATTAAAAATAAATGATATAGAGAAATTTTTATTAAGTCAAAAGTGTAAATCAAACAGTGATATTGACAAAATATATTCTTCATTAAATACAGCACTTAAATTGGCTGTTTCGGACGGTATAATTGAAAAAAATCTTTTAGACAATGAAAGAATATTAAAACCGAAATCAGATAAACAAAGCAAAAAGGTCAGAGGCTTTACGCAAGAAGAAGAACAACAAAAATTTCTCGAAGTGCTTAAAAACTATAAACCAATTGAAAATAAAAATTATTATAAAAATCAATTTCTCATTTCATTAATGACCGGAATGAGAATGGGAGAAATCAATGCATTGACTTTAAACGATATAGATTTGAAAAATAAAGAAATACATATTTCTAAAACTGTAACTAAAGACATCAACAGTAAAGCAAAATTAGGAACTGCAACTAAAACGATTACAGGTCAACGAATTATACCGATTCCCGAAAGTCTAATTCCGATACTAAAAAATGTTATAGATAATTATGTACCAAATGAAAACAATCTATTATTTGTAAATAAAAGCAACGGCGGAGTTATATCAACAGGTCAAGTAAATTGTGCATTTAAACGATTGTGTGAAAAAGCCAATCTTGAGGTTGACGGTCAGCATATGTTAAGACACACTTATGCAACAAGATGTATTGAAGCCGGGATTTCTGCACCGGTGCTAAAAACATATTTAGGTCATACAGATATATCTACAACTGTCAACACATATGTTGACATATTTAATAAATTTCAAAATGAAGAATTAAAGAAGTTTGAAGATTATATGGGTAGTAATTTTAATTTTTATTATTGAGAAAAAATTGAGGGTGAAACTTTACAAAAAGTTTCACCCTTTATTAATTATAGACAAATTAAAATTTAGCCCTTATAAATGATGTCAAAAATGAGTGCAATATTAAGGGTTGTAATGTTATAGGAATGATATAGTAGTGACATTTATAAAGTAATAAGAAATCACAAATCAGTTAAAGCCACAATATATAGTAGATTCAATATATAAAAAACACAGACTAATCTATCGGTTAATCTGTGTTTATGGCAGGGGCAGAAGGACTTGAACCCTCGGCACGCGGTTTTGGAGACCGCTGCTCTACCAACTGAGCTATACCCCTAAATCTGTTAAATCGTCAACGATACTATTATACATAATTATTACAAAAAGTCAATAGTAACTTTCTAAATATACAAATAATAATTATATATAAAACAAAAAACCGACTTCAAATATATTGCTATATGCGAAATCAGTTTAAGTTTTATTGCTCAAATTTACTTTTTATTGATTGAAAGACACAGGGTTTACATCTGTATTTGAAAACGGATTATTATTTTGTGACGGTTCAGACATACTAAAATACATTTTAGCAGCCTTTGTAGTTCCGAAATCCTGATTTGACCCACTATTTTGCACCTTATTAAACGCTTCTCTAAACATTGCGTTATGTGCTTCCTCTCTATTTAGCAAAAAGTCAATAGTTTCGCGAACTTTTTTATCATCAATTTGCCTATACAAATATTCATAAACGACCTTGGCTCTTTGTTCAGAAGCGATATTTGACAGCAAGTCTGCACATAAATCACCTGTTACAGTTACATAATCCCCTGTCCATGAATAGCCGGAAGCGTTTATCAACCCCGGATTCAAGCCAAGCAAGACATGGGTTTGTATTTCGCCTGCAGGAACAGATTCAGCCTGCACATCGTGACCGTTTAAGAGATTAATTGTTTGAGCAACCATTTCCATATGACCAAGTTCTTCAGCTGCAATATCTAAAAACAAATCTTTTATATCCGGATCCTCGATTCTGAAGCTTTGTGACATATACTGCATCGCTGCCTTTAGCTCACCATTTGCACCTCCGAGTTGTTCCTGCATTAGGGCTGCATACTGCGGATTGGGTCTTTCAATTTCGACCGGATGAAACAGTTGTTTTTCATGTTTGAACATAAAATTACCTACCTTTCTAAAATAATATTTACATTAAAAGCAAAATTATACGAGGCAGATAAAAGGAGCCCATCCAAAGATACTCAGAAACTAATTCAATGGATTTTTAATTAATCAATAATTTCAATAGTGTGCCGAAAATATTTTTCTTGGAAATTAACCTTTTCCACTATTTCGGAAATTGAAAAATGCATATTATCAGGAGCCACTACCCACTTATCCTCAACGTCATCAATTCTGTGAATAATAGCTATCAAAACACCTGAAAAAGTTTCAACAGGTTTATTCACTCCAAGAACATAAGCATCTTGTTCTTCACCGTCTTCGGCAATTAAATCTTCAATATAGCCATAATTTATAGGATAATACAAATCTTTATGTTCAGGATGAAAAGTGCCGCGAGGTCTATCAATTTTTACTGTAACTTTTTTATGGTTATACATATTCTATTCTCCAAAAATATTTTCTAATATAGATTTAGAAAAAGGTTATTTACAAACAATTAATTGAATTTAGCAAAAAAATAAAAAGCCGCATAAGCGACTTTTTTGGTGGGCCAACAGGGACTCGAACCCCGGACCGACCGGTTATGAGCCGGTGGCTCTGACCAACTGAGCTATTGGCCCGTATATGTCATCAGCGACTTAAATATAATATCACTAATGACGAGTTAAGTCAAGGCTTTTTTTCAATTACATAAAGAGAACTGAAGCAGCAATAAGATACTGTCCGGCATAATACAGAAAATGATTTATGAATAGATAGAAACTACCATCCTTGCCCCTTGCAAAGAATGTTGACGACAAAACAGCATCGGAAGCCGTAAAGCAAATTGTACCGATTGAAAGGAGCAAAAAGTTCTTATGAAAGCCCAAAGTAAAGAACGAAACAACACTCAAAATCATTGTTATACTAAGGAAAATAACGTAAGCAAAAACAATTTTTCTATAAGCGCCGAAATGTATCTTCATAAATTTTGCCATAAAATTATTTGCAAAAGAAAAAACGACACCGCCAAGACAGCAAAGAAGCACTATCCACCATTTCATTCTTGTTTGATAAATTATCGCACCGGAATAAAAAAGGTGTCCGACAAGGAAGAAAATGAACCCGCCCATGAGATATGTACTTTCATCTTTTTTATAGAGGCCCTTAAGGTCTAGGAGTATATCCCCTACTAAGCCGAGAGCACCGCCAAAAATTATCAGCGAGCCGTAAACGTAAGCATCGGGATTAGACACTAAGGCAAACACAGCCGTTAAAAGATAGCAAAGGCTGGATATAGATTTAAGTATTAAATTTTGTAAACTAAAACCTTTTCGCCTGAGAATACAAAAGACGAGCGACATAATCAAGCCGAAAGGCAAAACAACATAATAAGCCATAAGCAACTCCTAGCATTTGTTCCTTGTCATTATATCACAATATAAATGAAATGTAAATATCTAAGAGGGATATGGATTTTGGTTATATAACATTCATAACAAATGACTTATAAAGAAAAGAAAAGCACTCAAATATGAGTGCTTTTATAATGTCGGCGTTACTTATCTTTGCAGGAAGTTGCCCTCCAACTATTGTCAGCAC
>OLRR01000025.1_pt1 | contig 129185 bp, 120 predicted proteins | sample 1671941 | NCBI WGS metagenome assembly OLRR01 (sample SAMEA3136628, study PRJEB25190) | human gut metagenome
TTATTGATTTTGACGACTTTGTGTTTTGTACAACTGAGTCAAAATCAATAATTTTTAATGTCGGCCTTTTCATAGAAGACGATTTCTCGTAGCGACTAAAGACACAAATATAGGGTATCGGTTCTCTTCCTGGGCGTCTCTCTCTTAATGAATTAAATAGTAACCTCAACTATTGCAGTTTTTTTTATCCTGTGATAGAATAGTAAAGATTAGGTCATAATTTATGACTATGGGAAGGATGTGCCCGAGACTTCTGAAAAGAGCATTGGAGGAAACAGTGCTTTTTTCAGTGGTTTCGGAAACCTTCCCTCATTAGATAAATATATTTTTTCAGGAGGTTTAAGTAATGGTAAAACAGTTTTCTATGGAACTGGCAGGAAGAACACTGACAGTTGAAATCGGAAAAGTGGCAGCGCAGGCCAATGGTGCCGCACTTATGCGCTATGGTGATACAGTGGTTTTATCCACAGCAACAGCTTCAGAGAAGCCAAGAGAAGGAATTGATTTCTTCCCTCTTAGTGTTGAATTTGAGGAGAAGATGTACGCAGTAGGTAAGATTCCTGGAGGATTTAATAAGAGAGAGGGTAAGGCATCTGAACATGCAGTTCTTACATCCCGTGTTATTGACCGTCCAATGCGTCCATTATTCCCTAAAGATTACAGAAATGATGTAACTCTGAATAACTTAGTTATGGCAGTAGACCCTGATTGTTCTCCAGAAGTAACAGCAATGCTTGGCGCTTCTGTTGCAACATCTATTTCTGATATTCCATTTGATGGTCCTATCGCCGGAACAAGAATCGGTCTTATTGATGGAGAATTTATCGTAAACCCTACAGCAGACCAGCAGTTAGTTTCTGATCTTGCACTTACAGTTGCTTCTACAGCAGAGAAAGTAATCATGATTGAAGCTGGTGCGAATGAAGTTCCAGAAGATAAGATGATTGAAGCTATCTTCAAGGCACATGAAGTAAATAAGGAAGTAATTAAGTTTATCGATCGTATCGTAGGAGAATGCGGAAAAGAGAAACATGAATACGAACATGTAGACACTCCAGAAGATTTATGGAATGATATGGTAGATTTCATCACTCCAGAAGCTATGGAAGAGGCAGTATTTACAGATGTAAAGCAGGTTCGTGAGGAGAATATCCGTCAGATTAAAGAGAAGTTAGAAGAACGTTACGCAGAAGAACACGAAGACTGGCTTCCATTAATTGATGATGCAGTATACAAGTTCCAGAAAAAGACGGTTCGTAAGATGATCTTAAAAGACCATAAGCGTCCAGATGGCCGTGCTATTAACGAGATTCGTCCATTAGCTGCAGAGATTGATCTTTTACCTAGAGTACATGGTTCAGGTATGTTTACTCGTGGACAGACTCAGATCATGACAATTACAACTTTAGCTCCATTATCTGAAGCACAGAAGATTGATGGCCTTGATGCAAATGTAACTTCTAAGAGATATATGCATCACTACAATTTCCCAAGCTACTCCGTAGGTGAGACAAAGCCTAGCCGTGGCCCGGGACGTCGTGAGATCGGTCATGGTGCATTAGCAGAGAGAGCTTTAGTTCCAGTACTTCCAAGTGAGGACGAGTTCCCATATGCAATTCGTACTGTTTCTGAAACATTAGAATCTAACGGTTCTACTTCTCAGGCAAGTATCTGTGCATCTACTTTATCTTTAATGGCAGCAGGTGTACCTATTAAGAAACCAGTTGCAGGTATTTCTACAGGTCTTGTAACAGGAGACAGCGATGATGATTACATCGTATTAACAGATATTCAGGGCCTTGAGGATTTCTTCGGAGACATGGACTTTAAGGTTGCCGGTACACATGATGGTATTACAGCAATTCAGATGGATATCAAGATTCACGGTTTAACACCAGATATTATCCGTGAGGCAATTTCTCGTACAAAAGAAGCTCGTGAACATATCCTTACTGATGTTATGGAACCAGTAATCTCTACACCGAGAGACCACGTTGGAGAATATGCTCCAAAGATTATGCAGATGCATGTAGATCCAGATAAGATCAGCGAGATTATCGGAAAACAGGGAAAGACAATCAACGCAATCATTGATGAGACAGGCGTTAAGATTGATATTAATGATGAGGGAAGAGTAGATATCTGTGGTGTAGATCAGGTAATGATCGACAGAGCAATGGAAATCATTCGTCTTATCGTAGAACCTGTAGAAGCAGGCAAGATTTATGAGGGAGAAGTTGTTCGTATTATGAACTTCGGTGCATTTGTACAGTTAGCTCCAAATAAGGATGGCCTGATTCACATTTCTAAACTTTCTAAAGAAAGAGTAGAGAAAGTGGAAGATGTTGTTAATATCGGTGATAAAGTAAAAGTAAAAGTTCTTGAAATTGATAAGATGGGAAGAATTAATCTGGCACTTCGCGAGATTATCAAATAAATTATTTTTACGAGGGGGCAGTGAGGTTGGAGTTCCTTTTAGAACAAATCAGCCAGATTACGCATGGTGTTGTACTGAATAGGATAAAGCCAAAGATATTAAGTGAGGGAGCAGAGTATCCCATTCTTACGATCAGTCAGTTAATTGACGAGGAAAATGGAGTGTGGGATTATGAAGTTCCTACGGCTTTGGTTGATAAAAAAAAGGTGAAGAATTTAAATCTGGCAAAAGAGCATAGCATCGTAATCGGACTGACCTCCTTCCATCGTGCTGCCGTACTGGAGAAACAGCATGAGGGCAAGATTATCCCATCCAATTTTGTTTCGATAGAATTTCAGAATGGGATAATGGATCCCTACTACTTTGCATGGTATTTTAATGAACATCCAGAGATAAAAAGGCAACGGATGATTGCCATTCAGGGAAACTCTTCAGTTAAGGTATTATCTGTACACATGATTCGTCAATTGATGATTGAGTGTCCGAATTTATCAACGCAGATGTCAATTGGTAAGCTGTACTATTATCAGAAGCGGAAAAAAGTACTTCTTATGGAAAAGATGCGTTTAGAAGAGGCAGTTCTGACAGAAGAAATGATGCACCATTTAGAAAAATTATAAAAGGGGAAACGGATGGACGAAAAACAGTTACAATATGAATTTTTGTCAATTTTAAGTGAGAGTCATCCGGGTCTGACATTTGAGGAATACAGAGATAGTTGTGTGTTCCTCTTATTTTATCAGTATCTTTGTTTAAAACATGGTGACTCACTAGAAGAGGCTTATAAGCCGGGTGAATTAGTGAAGATGGCAATACGTGGAAAGCTTCAGGTAGCTTCCTTTTTAAAATTTATGGAATCCGCTTCCTCTTTTTTACATCTTTTGAATAAAGATTTTCAACTTACAGAATTTTCATTTTATAAAAGCCTTGAAAGAGTACATTCTTTAGAAAAACAAAAAAGTTATGCAAGATTTTTTCGTAAATTTCTAAAAAAAATTGATGGCTGGGATTGTAAAGAAGAATTACTCAGGCAGTATCCAAAACTATTTGTTTTGCTGATCGCAGAATTTGCAAAGTTAAAAAAAGATACCTATATATCGGAAGAACTAAGCGAACTATATCATAAGTTTTTTTGCAGGCGATTTCATAAGAAAAAAGGAAAATGTAAAGTTTTATTTCCAGAATTTCAGTATGGTATTTTGGCATCTTCCATTATAAGTACAGAAAAAAATATAGAGATTTATGGCTATACAAAGGAACAGGAATATATTGATATTTTTACGATTGTATGTTATATGAGAGGAATTCCATTAGATTCCCTACATCTTTTCATGAAAAAGGACTGGAGAGCAATCAGAGATTTGCCAGATGGAGCAGATAATATCCTTATTTTTATGCCGGAAGGTGTAGAAGCAGGAGAATATATAGCTTCACCAAAACTTTCTCTTGGAAAAGAACAGTTTTATGCTGGAACGAAGGGGGAATTTCCATTTTTACTGACAGCAATTTCCTGTTTAAAAGAGAATGGATTTTTGGCGGCAGTTTTTCCTGGTGCGATGCTTTACCGGGAAGGAAGAGAAGCGCAGATTCGTAAGTATCTTGTGGAAGAATTGAATTGTCTTGATACAATAATGCTGCTTCCGGATTCCATATTTCACTCTATAGGGCAGGCCGAGGCAATTTTATTTTTCCAGATGAATCGAGAACGAAAAGATATCTTGTTTTTTGACTGCTCGGAGATAGAAAGTCTTGATAAGGAACAGATAGATACTATAGATCAGCTTTGGAGTGAGAGAAAGACAATTCCTGGATTGTGTGCCTGTGTGGAGAGGGATGAGATAGAAAAAAATGAATATAATCTTAATCTTCCCCGTTACATTACAAAAGTTGTGAAGGAAACAGCAATTGATATGGAAAAAGGTAAGGCACGAATCAGGGAAATTGAGCAGGAATTGCAGGAAATTGAAAACCGCATCGCAATTTATCGTAGAGAGTTAGGATTGTAAATCGGAAAGCAGACAGGGAGGAGCACCATGCGAAAAAAGAAGAGGATACCTGTTAGTATCATGCTGTTAGTATTCTTATTTCTTCTGACAGGATGCACATTAGGGGGCACTAAGCAAGAGGCAGAGACAAAGGTAGATTATTATATCGGCGTGGTAGATGATAATGCACCATATTATTACGAAGAAGATGGACTGCCAAAAGGATACTATGCAGATTTTGTTGCAGCAATGGCAAAAGAAGAACCATTTACTTATAAATTTGTTCCTGTAGATGCATCTTCTTATAATGAAAATCTTTCTAAGAAGTCTATAGATGGCTTTATCGGAGCGACAAATGCATCCTCAGGTAAGAATATTTTGGCAAGTAAGTCATTCTACACATCTAATATTTGTGTTTTAGCGCCAAAAAGTTCTAACATTTCGACTTTAAAACAAATAAAAGATAACAGTATTGCAGCACCTGCCGATACAGAAGAGGAAGTATTTGCGAAATATCTTGCAAATCGTTATAAGGGGCGGGCAGTTCCATTTTTATCTGTAAAAGAAGCACTTTCAGATATTGAGGCTGGTAATACACAGATACTCGTTGCAGATAAGGAATATTATAAGCAGCACAAAGAAACATTTAAAAGTTGGAAGGTTCTTAAAACAAGCCATCGTTTTCAAAATGAACATCGGCTTTTTATGCAAAAAGATGGAAAGCTGCAGGAGATTTATTCTAAAGGAATAAAAGCTTTAGAGACAAACGGAAGTCTAGAGCATTTTTCAAACACGCTCTAAAGAATATTTTCACACAGGATTAAAAATAGATAAAACACCCAAGAATTATTAAAAAAGGATATAATTCTTAGGTGTTTTTTCTTTCAAAATGAGCATGCTAAAGGGAAAGCTGCTTTCGGAAAAATCGTTTTATAAGATTAGAGCGTGTTTGAAACATGCTCCAGGTGTAAAAGATTTCGGAAGCACATGAAAATATAAAGGAGGATGCTCATGAATACGCAATTAGAAAGTTTACTAGAACTTGGAGAAGTATTACTGGAGAATAACGGGACGGGGCATCATATTTTATTTTTATCTGTTATCGGTGAGATAGAAGGGCATCATTTATCATCAGACAGAATAAAGACGACAAAATATGAACATTTATTACCGCTTCTTACCCAAGTACAGGATAATCAGGAGATAGATGGATTATTTCTCCTGATTAATACGGTGGGAGGCGATTGTTCCTGTGGCCTTGCGGCAGCAGAAATGATTGCATCTATCAAAAAACCGACGGTTTCTCTTGTGATTGGAGATAGTCATTCTATTGGAGTACCTCTTTCAGTAGCGGCAGATCGAACATTTATTGCACCGACGGCAACGATGATTCTGCATCCAGTACGACTGAATGGTACGATTATTGGTGCGCCGCAGACATTTGAATACTTTCGGCTGATACAGGATAGGATTGTTACATTTGTAGAAGCACATACAGGAGTTGCGAAAAGCAGGCTGGAAAGAATGATGATACGTCAGGGGATGATGGTAAAAGATTTAGGAACAATTCTTGTAGGAAAAATGGCGGTGGAAGAAGGAATTATTGATGAAGTTGGTGGTGTTTCTGAAGCGCTTTTCTGGCTGCATCAGGAGATTGAAAGAAGCAGGAAGAAAAGACAGGAGAAAAAATGATAGAAAAAATGTGTTATTTATTTTAAGAACGCATCTTTTTTTCTGACGGTATTTGTGATATGATGATAAAGATATCAAACTTAGAAAATAAAGGTGTTATGTATGGCAAGTAATAAAACAAACGAGAATAAGATAAAACGAAAAACAACAAAGAAAGTCACAACAAAGAATAATGTGACCAGAAAAACTACAGCGAAAAATCATACTTCGGGAACCAGAAAAAACGCATCCCAAAAGGCAGAAGGAATTCCGATGAGCAGTGAGATTACGTTGGTTGTTGCTTTTGGTCTGGTCGTTCTTATGATGTTTAGTAATTTTGGACATTGTGGATTGATCGGAAAATGGCTGGCCAGCTTCTTTTTTGGTATTTTTGGCTGTGCCCAGTTTGTTATGCCGGTATTTTTTTTCCTTGGTATAACAATTTTGGTTGCCAATGATTACAGTACGTTGGCAATGAAGAAGTGTGGTGCAGGATTTGTCATTTTGATGGAAGTATCGGCCGTATCGCAGTTATTATATAAAGATACGACAGTGACAGTGCATGATTTATTTTCTGTGGCGATTAATAATCATGCAACAGGAGGAATTATCGGGGGCGGAGTTGCGCTTTTATTAAGAGAGGGATTTGGAACAGCAGGAGCGATGGTTGTTCTTATCTGTGTATTTTTGCTCGCATGTATTTTGCTGACACAAAGATCTTTTGTTTCTTTCTTTAAAAAGATGGTTAAGAATGTGCGGGCTTCAAAAGAAGAGTGGGAAAAGTCTGCCGAGAAACGGCGTTTAGAAAGAGAAGCGGCAGCAGCAGAAGACAGATTGATCAATTTAGAAGAGGAAGAGGAATCTTCAGATAAGGCGACTTCATTTTTGAAGATGAAGAGTGGCTATAAAAAGACTTCGGATAAGAAAAGAGCAAAACAATGTGAAGAAAAGGTGAAAGAACTAGAAGAAAAGAAGGAGAAAAAGAACCCGAAAAAGCAGTCATCTACGTCAGCAGAACAAGAGAAAACAATAAAAAATATAAAGGTGAATGTTCCGGTGTTTACTTCCTCTGATGAGGTGAAAAGAAAGGATTGTGTAAGGGAACTTCATCCGCAGATTTATCCATTCACAGAAGAGGATGGGAAGACAGAACCATTTAAAGGTAAGTTAGATTTCAGTGCGTTTACATTCCCAGAGGAAAATACCTCATTAATTTCAGAACAGGCACAAGAGAGTACTTTAGAAGTGCAAGAAGAAAGCTATGCCCCACCATATAAAGAAAAGGGATCATTCCATACTTCACTGCCAGAAGAAATCCGAATCAATGAAGATTTGGGTAGTTTGATAGAAGAAGTTTCTGAAAGTATTGTATCTGAGGCAGAAGCCATTTCGGAAGAAAATGTTTATTCGGATGCGGCTGATCAGGCGATTGAACAGAAAGAAGTCCCTGAGATAGAAGCAGTAAAGGATATGAAGGAAAAACAGGAAGAAAATGAGGAGAGCAGAATCTGGAAAAATGGGGCTGAGATAAAGCAAAGAGATACAGAAGCAAAAGATAATGCTTCGGAAGTTAACGATAGGGATATTGCCATTCAAGAAAAGCAAATGGCAAGGCAAGATACCATTAAGAAAGAAACAGCTCAGGAAGTATCATCTGTAGAAAGCAAAGAAGTAGTTCCAGATAGAAAGAAAGCAGAAGGAAAAGATTACCTGTTTCCTCCCGCAAGTCTTCTTATAAAAGAAGAACAGGGACACTCCTCTGGCCAGCAGCAGTATTTACAGGAAACAGCGCAGAAACTGTATGAGACATTAAAAAGTTTTGGAGTGAATGTGACAATTACAGATATAAGCTGTGGCCCTTCTGTTACGAGATATGAGATGTTCCCGGAACAGGGAACAAAGGTAAGTAAGATTCTTTCTCTGACAGACGATATTAAGCTGAATCTTGCAGCATCTGATATCCGAATCGAGGCACCGATTCCGGGAAAGGCAGCAATTGGAATTGAGATTCCGAATAAACATAATCAGACCGTACATTTTAGGGATTTGATAGAAAGTCAGACATTTAAAACATTTAAATCCAAATTGGCTTTTGCAGTTGGAAAAGATATTGGAGGAAAGACCGTAGTAGCAGATCTTGCCAAGATGCCACATTTATTAATTGCAGGAGCGACAGGATCTGGTAAGTCAGTGTGTATCAATACTTTGATTATGAGTATTTTATATAAGGCAGCACCGGAAGAAGTCAAGCTTATCATGATTGATCCTAAGATGGTAGAATTAAGTATTTACAATGGAATCCCACATCTGCTTATTCCAGTTGTTACTGATCCGAAAAAGGCATCAGGAGCATTAAACTGGGCTGTAGCAGAAATGACAAATCGTTATAAGAAGTTTACAGAAACTGGTGTTCGTAATATTGAAGGTTACAATAAAAAAGTAAGGGAACTTCAGAAATCTGGAGAGATTGATCCAGAAACTATAAAAAAAATGCCACAGATTGTCATTATTATCGATGAGCTTGCAGATCTTATGATGGTGGCTCCTGGAGAAGTAGAAGATGCTATTGTAAGATTATCACAGCTTGCAAGAGCAGCAGGAATTCATCTGGTTATTGCAACACAGCGTCCATCGGTTAATGTTATCACGGGGCTTATTAAGGCAAATGTACCATCAAGAATTGCATTCTCTGTTTCTTCTGGTGTAGATAGCCGTACAATTATTGATATGAATGGAGCCGAAAAGCTTCTTGGTAAGGGAGATATGCTCTTTTATCCGGCAGGATATTCTAAACCGGTGCGTGTGCAGGGGGCTTTTATTTCCGATAATGAGATTAGCGATGTGGTTACATTTTTAAAAGAAAATGAAGATGTGGCAGTATACGATACAGAAGTAACTGAAAAAATTGAAAATAAATTAAAGAGCAGTGCGGTTTCTCAGGAAAGAGATGAATATTTTGAAGCAGCAGCCCGCTTTGTTATTGAAAAAGACAAGGCTTCCATTGGAATGCTGCAGCGAATGTTTAAGATCGGATTTAATCGAGCAGCAAGAATAGTGGATCAGCTTTCGGATGCAGGAATCGTGGGTCCGGAAGAAGGAACAAAGCCGCGGAAAGTATTAATGTCTTCAGAACAGTTAGAATCCTATTTTGAGGAATATTTATAAAAATTGCAAAGAATTTGTAAAGAACTGGAGGACAGGACTTTACGAAATGAAAAATTTGTTGTATTATTAAATATCTTGTGGCTATTTAAAGTGAAGATAAATATCGTTAATGTGTTTACTTTTTGATTTTAAATAGGTACAATATCTATGTATAAATACATAATAAATGAAGAAAAGAGGAGATACTATGTCTTTAAGAATTGATGGAAAAAAGATATCTTCCGATATTAAAGAGGAATTAAAAGAACAGGTAAAGCTGTTAAAAGAAGAAGGCATTTCTGTATGTTTAGCTGTAATTCAGGTAGGAAATGATCCTGCATCAAGCGTATATGTGAATAATAAAAAGAAAGCATGTGCGTATATTGGAATTGAGTCACAGGCTTATGAGCTTCCAGAAGAGACAACACAGGAAGAACTGCTTAGTTTAATTAGCCGTCTGAATAAGGATGATCATGTGAATGGTATTCTTGTACAGCTTCCAGTGCCTGCACATATGGACGAGAAAGAGATTATTCAGGCAATCTCTCCAGCAAAGGATGTTGATGGATTCCATCCACAGAGTGTAGGTGCTTTATCTACAGGAGAGCCAGGCTTTGTATCTTGTACTCCAGCAGGAATTATCCAGTTATTAAAACGTTCCGGCATCTCTATTGATGGAAAAGACTGCGTTGTTGTTGGGCGCAGCAATATCGTTGGTAAACCGATGTCCATGCTTCTTTTAAGAGAGAATGGAACGGTAACAATCTGCCATTCTCATACAAAAAATTTAAAAGAAGTATGCCAGAGAGCAGATATTTTAGTAGCTGCGATTGGAAAGCCAAAATTCTTTGATGACAGCTATGTAAAAGATGGGGCTGTCGTAATTGATGTAGGAATCCACAGAAATGAAGAGAATAAACTTTGTGGTGATGTTGATTATGATAAGGTAGTAGATAAAGTTTCTGCGATTACTCCTGTTCCAGGAGGAGTAGGCCCGATGACAATCGCCATGTTAATGAATAACTGCGTAGAAGCAGCGTTAAGGATGAATAACCGATGAAAAATGTATTATTTGTATCACTAGGATGCGACAAGAACCTCGTAGATAGTGAAAAGATGCTTGGACTTTTAAATGAAGCGGGATACCGTGTGGCACAGGAAGAGTCCGAGGCAGATGCGATTGTAGTAAATACTTGCTGTTTTATTCATGATGCGAAAGAAGAGAGTGTAGAAACGATTCTCGAGATGGCAGAATGGAAGAAAAAGGGCAGACTTAAGGCACTTATTGTAACAGGATGTATGGCACAGCGGTATCAGGATGAGATTCAGCAGGAGATTCCAGAAGTGGATGCAGTAATTGGAACAACGGGATATACAGAGATTGTTCCGATTCTTGATGAGATTCTTGCTGAGGCAGAGGCATCACAGAAAGAAGCTGCAGTAGAAGAACCCAAGGAGAAGTCCTTTGTAAACTGTTGTCCTTCTATTGATTTGCTTCCTGCTTCCTTAGCAGATAAACGTGTAGTAACAACTGGTGGATATACTGCTTATTTAAAAATTGCAGAAGGATGTAATAAGCGCTGTACATACTGTATCATTCCATATATTCGGGGACATTATCGTAGTTTCCCAATGGAAGATCTGTTAGAGGAAGCAAGAAAGCTTGCTGAGGGCGGGGTAAAGGAATTAATTCTTATTGCCCAGGAAACAACGGTTTATGGTATGGACTGTTATGGAAGAAAGGCACTGCCAGAACTTTTAACAAAACTTTGTGAAATCGAAGGAATTGAATGGATTCGTATTTTGTACTGTTATCCGGAAGAAATTACGGATGAATTGATTGCTGTAATGAAGAAAGAGAAGAAGATTTGTCATTATCTTGATATTCCAATTCAGCATAGTGAGGATACGATATTAAAGCGTATGGGCCGCCGCACCAATAGAGCAGAATTAGTTTCTCTTGTAGAGAAGTTAAGGAAAGAAATACCGGACATTGTTCTTCGTACAACTTTAATTACTGGTTTTCCTGGTGAGACCGAAGAAGAATTCAAAAACATGGTGGACTTTGTAGACAGTATGGAATTTGACCGACTTGGTGTATTCCCATACTCAGCAGAAGAAGGAACAAAAGCTGCAGAGATGGACGGTCAGATTACAGAAGAAGTAAAGGAAAGCCGCCGGGATGAGATTATGGCATTACAGCAGGAGATTTCTGCTGATAAAGCTGCAAGTCGAATTGATGATGAAATGTCCGTTTTAATAGAGGGTTACTTATATGAAGACGATATCTATATTGGAAGAACTTATATGGATGCGCCGAAGGTAGACGGAAATGTATTTGTCCGGGCGGAGGAAGAATTGATTTCCGGTGATATCGTTCCTGTTCGCATTACGGGAGCAAATGAATATGATTTGATGGGAGATGTTATTTATGCCGATGAATTTACCGAATAAGCTTACAATTGTAAGAATCATTATGATTCCATTTTTTGTATTTTTCCTGTTAACAGATTTCGTTGCAGGTTCTAAATGGATCGCTACAGTACTGTTCTGTGCAGCTAGTATTACAGACTTTTTAGATGGACATATTGCAAGAAAGTATAATCTTGTAACAAATTTCGGAAAGTTTATGGATCCACTTGCAGATAAAATGCTTGTTTCTTCTGCGTTTATCTGTCTTGTAGCACAGAATAAGATCGCTGCATGGATTGTTATTGTTATTATTGCAAGAGAGTTTGTTATTAGTGGATTCCGTTTAGTAGCCAGCGATAGCGGTGTTGTTATTGCAGCAAGTTATTGGGGCAAGTTCAAAACAAATTTCCAGATGTTTGCAATTATTTTACTGATGCTTAACCTCGGAGAAAACTTCCCTGCATATGCTGGAGGAATACATATCGCTGAGCAGATTCTTATATATATTGCATTAATTCTTACGATTGTTTCTTTAGTAGATTATCTTGCAAAGAACATTGATGTGTTAAAAGAGGGAGGCAATGAAAAATAATGAGTTCCGATCGGATTATGGCAGAAGAACCAATTGAAAAGAAAATTACACGGATTTTGATTCACAGGAAGATGACAGTAACTGCTGCCGAATCCTGCACAGGCGGTCTTGTAGCAGGCACGCTTGTAAATGCCGACGGAATTTCAGAAGTTTTTAAGGAAAGTTATGTTACTTACTCTAATGAAGCTAAGCATAAGCTGCTTGGTGTAAAAAAGGAGACTCTTGAGAAATATGGTGCTGTCTCAAGACAGACAGCGGCAGAGATGGCTGAAGGTGCAGTAAGAGCAGCGGGAGCGGATGCCTCTGTTGTTACAACAGGAGTTGCAGGTCCAGGAGGGGGAACAGAAGAAAAACCGGTAGGGCTGGTTTATATTGGATGTTGTGTAAAGGGACGTACGATAGTGAAGCGCTGTTTTTACGGCGGGAATCGTCAGGGAGTTCGTCACAGCGCAGTAAAAGAAGCGTTGGAGATTCTATATTGCCAGCTTCTCGCAGATAAGTATTAGAGTATTTTTTTATACATTTTAAAGCATGTTTAAAAAATCAAAAGAAAGAAAACGTATAAGATGTATTTTACTGTCAGATAAGGATACATTTTGTACGTTTTTTTGTTTATGGACTTGATTTTTTGCGCTATATGATATAGTCTATATAACACAGAAGATATCTTAAAAGAATGGGATGATAAATATGAGAATAAAACTTGATTTTAACAGCCCGGAGGCAATCTACATACAGCTTCGCAATCAGATTGTCATGCAGATCGCGCAGGAACAGCTCCATGAGGGGGATTCCCTTCCTTCTGTGCGTGGCTTAGCAGGAGAACTTGGTGTGAATATGCATACGGTGAATAAGGCATACGCCATGCTGCGCCAGGAAGGCTATCTGAAGCTTGATCGAAGAAAGGGAGCAGTCATTTCTGTACAGATTAGTGACAAATCAGAAGAGATGATGAAGGTGAATGGATACATGCAGATGATTGTAGCACAGGCAATCTGCAAAGAGATTACAAAAGATGAGATGAAACAGTTAGTAGAGGAAATGTATGACACATTTCTTATGATAGAAGAGGAAGAATAGAAAGCGAGGATAGGAATGAGAACAGAATATAATAACTATGCTTCCCAGGCATTGGAGAAAGCAGCGCAAGATGCAGCTTCATGCCACCAGAAATATATAGGAACCGAACATCTTATTCTGGGACTTTTAGCACAGCCAGATTCTCTTTCTGGACGAGTACTTTATGAGAATGGTCTTAACTATGAGAATTTTTTAGAGGCAGTATTGGGAGAATCAGCAGCATTAGGAGATAATGCGAATCAGACGTTTCTCGGATACAGTCCTAAAGCAGAACATGTTCTTTTGACAAGCGAAGAAGAAGCAATTCGCATGCATGCACAGCAGATAGGGACAGAACATATTTTACTTGCGATCATCAAAGAAAAAGATTGTATTGCGCTTCGTTTGATGAAAGGCATGAATATTAATCTAAAGAAAATTTATGTAGATGTTTTAGTTGCGACAGGGGTAGATTCAACGAGAGCACAGAAAGAATTCCAGTCACTTACTGCACCAAAGAAGGCGAAAAAAAAGAATTCTATGGTCGCAGCATATTGTGTGGATCTGACAGAGAGGGTAAAAGAAGGGAAATTAGATCCGATTGTTGGAAGAAGCCAGGAAATTGAGCGAATGATTCAGATTTTAAGCCGCCGTACAAAGAATAGTCCCTGTCTTGTCGGTGAGCCGGGAGTCGGAAAAACAGCAATCGTAGAGGGGCTTGCACAGTGGATCGTGCGTGGAGAAGTGCCAGAAATGCTTTGGGACAAAAAGGTAATGACATTAGATCTTCCAGGAATGATTGCAGGTTCTAAATACAGAGGAGAATTTGAGGAGAGAATTAAAAAACTCCTTCAAGAAGTGATTTCCAGAGGGGATATTCTTTTATTTGTTGACGAGATTCACACGATGATTGGAGCAGGAGGAGCAGAAGGCGCGATTGATGCTTCTAATATTATGAAGCCATTTCTTGCCAGAGGAGAGATTCAGTTAATCGGTGCGACAACTCGTGAGGAATATCGAAAATATATTGAAAAAGATGCCGCTTTTGAAAGACGTTTTCAGCCAGTTGCCGTAGAAGAGCCAACGAAGGAAGAGGCAGTTGCAATTCTTAATGGCTTAAAGGAAAAGTACGAACAGCATCATCATGTTCATTATACTGCCGGAGCAATTCAGGCAGCCGTAGAATTATCAGAACGATATATCAGTGACCGTTTTCTTCCAGATAAAGCGATTGATGTTATGGATGAGGCTGCTTCTAAAAAGAGAGTCGGCTTATACACAATGTCTGATGAAATGCGGGCATTAGAAGAACAGTTTGATAAATATGGAAAGCGAAAAGAAGAGGCACTTGCGGAGGGCAATCTGCGCAAGGCCAAAATGAATAATACAAAGCAGAAAACAGTACTGGAAAAACTCGAAGAACAAAGAAAAGTCTGGGAGCAGAAAAAAGCAGTCAGCCGTGTTAATGTTACAGAGAATGATGTAGCAGAGGTTGTTTCTTCCTGGACAAAGATTCCGGTAACTCGTATCAGCCAGAGCGAATCACAGCGTCTGCTTGGTCTTGAGGATACGTTAAAGAAAAGAGTAATCGGGCAGGATGAGGCAGTAAAGATGGTTGCAAAAGCAATCAAACGTGGCCGTGTTGGGTTAAAAGATCCGAAAAGGCCAATTGGTTCTTTTATGTTCTTAGGACCAACTGGTGTAGGAAAGACCGAACTTTCCAAAGCACTTGCTGAGGCATTATTTGGCGATGAAAATGCGATGATCCGTGTTGATATGTCCGAGTATATGGAAAAACATAGCGTATCCAAACTCATTGGTTCTCCTCCAGGATATGTGGGATATGAAGAAGGTGGACAGCTTTCCGAGCAGGTACGCCGCCATCCATATAGCGTTATTTTATTTGACGAGATTGAAAAAGCACATGGCGATGTATTTAACATTTTACTTCAGGTACTTGATGATGGACAGATTACCGATTCGAATGGAAGAAAGGCAGACTTCAAAAATACTGTTATCATTATGACTTCCAATGCCGGAGCACAGCGAATCATGGCACCGAAGAATCTTGGTTTTATTACAGAAAGAAGTGCAAAGGAAGATCATGAGCGTATGAAGTCCCATGTAATGGAAGAAGTGAAGCAGATCTTTAAACCAGAATTTATCAACCGTGTGGATGGTATCATGGTATTCCATACATTAGAAAAACCAGAACAGAGGAAGATTGTAGAATTGCTGTTAAAAGAACTTTCTGACAGACTTTCAAAAAATCCAGGCTTCACTTTGGAATTCTCTGATAAAGTAGCAGACTATGTCCTTGAAAAAGGATATGATCCACAGTATGGAGCAAGACCGCTTCGTCGTGCTATCCAGAATGAATTGGAAGATTTTCTGGCAGATGAATACCTCGAAGGCCACATTAAAAACAATGACAGAATTCTTCTCGATATTAACGATGGAAAGCCAGTTGTTAAGAAAGCAGAAAAGAAGAAAAAGTAGAAAAATACAACAAACACACTCTAGATAATCTGCAATAGAAATTTTGTAAAATAATTTTTAATAATTATGTGTTTTTTGTAGAAAAATTTCCCGTTTTCTTGTATAATAACGGTAACTTGACAGATATAAATACGGAGGATATAACAATGGCTAACGTAAAAGAATTATTAAAAGCAGAAGAGAATGGAAGTTTAAGCTTTGGAGATTATAGTCTCACACAAAAGACAAAGCTTGATGATTTTTCATTTGAGGGCGATACATATAAAGTAAAAACATTTCAGGAGATTACCCGCTTAGAGAAAAATGGCGGTGTTGTATATGAATCTGTACCAGGTTCTGCTGTACATGGTTACAAAGAAACAGAACGCCAGATTGTGTTTGAGACAGAGGCAGCGGATGACTTACAGATTACTCTTGAAGTAGAACCTGAAAAGGAATACAAAGTATATGTTAACGATACTAATATTGGCAAGCTCAAATCCAGTCTCAGCGGAAAAATCAGTTTCAGCATCGAATTAGATGCAGGAGAAACAGCAAAAGTCCAAATAGTAAAATAGATGGTGGACGAATTTTATTCGTTGGGATGACAGACGAACCCTTGCAATGAAATAATCCATTTCTGTGACTTTAGTCGCGGCCTGTTGAATGCTTGCTTTCGCACTCGCATCCAACACTTGCTCCGAGGCCACAGAAATGGATTATTCCATTGTAAGGGTTCTGTCTTTGGCTGTCCGGGGTGAATTAAATTCGTGGAGAGAGGATTTGGGGGCGAAAGCTTTTGACTTCTGTTTATTAAAATTGGAAAGGAATTATCTATGGCAAAATCAAAGGCAAAGACCGTATTTTTTTGCAAAGAATGTGGTTACGAAACACCCAAATGGATGGGACAGTGTCCCGGTTGTCACCAGTGGAATACGATGACAGAGGAGAAGGTAAGTCCGATGTCTAAAGGGACTGGAAAGAGAGGAGATAATCTGCCTCGTCAGGAGCTTACAGGATTATTTGAAGTATCTATGGAAGAGGAAGATCGGTCAAGCTCCGGAATTCCAGAACTTGACCGGGTTCTTGGTGGGGGAATTGTAAAGGGGTCGCTTACGTTAGTAGGTGGTGATCCGGGAATTGGAAAGTCTACTCTACTCCTGCAGATTTGCCGTTATCAGGCAAACAGTGGGAAAAAGGTTGTTTATGTTTCAGGAGAGGAATCTTTAAAACAAATTAAGATGCGTGCACAGAGGCTTGGCGGATTTAAGCAAAATGTTTTTCTTCTTTGCGAGACAGATATTAATGCGGCGGCAGAAGCGGTAAGAGAAGCAAAACCGGATATGGTTGTAGTGGATTCTGTACAGACAATGTACAGCGAAGAAATTACTTCTGCAGCGGGAAGTGTCAGTCAGGTGCGAGAGGTTACTTCTGTGCTGATGCAGCTTGCAAAAGTAGAAGGAATCGCTGTATTTTTAGTTGGTCATGTTACAAAAGAAGGTGTCGTTGCCGGACCGAAAACATTGGAGCATATGGTGGACACCGTTCTTTATTTCGAGGGGGACCAGACGGCAATTTACCGAATCCTTCGAGGCGTAAAGAATCGTTTTGGCTCGACGAATGAGATTGGTGTATTTGAGATGAAAGAGCAGGGACTCGTCGAAGTGGAGAATCCATCCAAAGTAATGCTTGATGGCAGACCGACGGATGCGTCAGGTTCCGTGGTTGTCTGTTCAATGGAGGGAACTAGACCACTGTTAATCGAGATTCAGGCATTAGTCTCTCCGACAAGTTTTAATATGCCAAGACGTACTACGGTTGGAATTGATTTTAACAGAGTAAATCTCTTACTGGCAGTTCTTGAGAAAAAGGCAGGAATGCAGCTTGGAGGCTGCGATGCCTATGTCAATCTTGCCGGAGGAATGAAACTTGGAGAACCGGCAATTGATCTTGGAATCATCTGTGCAGTTGTATCAAGTTATCGCAATCTTCCTGTTCATGAGGGAACATTGATTTTTGGTGAGGTAGGTCTTACTGGAGAAGTTCGTGGTGTCAGTCATGTAGAGCAGAGACTTGCCGAAGCGATTAAGATGGGATTTACCAGATGTATTATGCCAAAAACGAATGCCGAAGTACTTGGAGATAACATTTGTCAGAAGATTCAGGTAATTGGTGTATCTAATGTGAGAGAAGTCATTCAGGTGTTATGATTTTTTGCAATATTTATGAAAAAAGATAGAATCATTGAAAAGGTATTTCGTATATTTTAAGAGTGAGTTAAAAAAATAAAAAGTAATTTCCCGCAAATTGGAAAATATATCTTGTAAAAAGTATTTTTTTAATGTACGAGAATGCTCACGCAAATTAAGATAAAAGTTTTCTATGTAATGCAAAAAAATACAGGGAAGAATTGTAAACGTACGGAGAAACTTTATATTTTTAACTAAAAAGCCTACAATACGATAGGATTTAATCATTGCTTGTATTTTATCAGTATGCTATAATCTCCATATGCATATCTGTTTTAGAAGATGCAGTATAGAAAACGGAGGAATAGAAATGTTTAGTTTTGATTATGTGAAGGATTTTGATCCAGAAGTTGCAAAAGCAATGGAGGACGAGCTTGGAAGACAGAGAAATAATCTGGAGCTGATTGCCTCAGAAAATTTAGTATCCGAAGCAGTAATGGCAGCAATGGGAAGCCACCTTACAAATAAATACGCAGAAGGATATCCAGGAAAACGTTATTATGGTGGATGTCAGTATGTAGACGTTGTAGAGAATCTGGCAATCGAAAGAGCAAAAGAATTATTTGGCTGTGAATATGTTAATATTCAGCCTCATTCCGGCGCACAGGCAAACATGGCAGTATTTTTCGCAGTAATGAATCTGGGAGATACTTACATGGGAATGAACCTTGACCATGGCGGACATTTAACACACGGAAGTCCTGTAAATATGTCTGGTAAGAATTATCACTGCGTACCTTATGGTGTAAATGACGAAGGTGTTATCGACTATGATAAAGTAAGAGAAATCGCTTTAGAATGTCATCCAAAGATGATTATTGCGGGTGCAAGTGCATACGCAAGAAAGATTGACTTCAAGAGAATGCGTGAGATCGCAGATGAAGTTGGAGCAGTATTAATGGTAGATATGGCTCATATCGCAGGTTTAGTAGCTGCAGGTCTTCATGAGAGCCCAATCCCATACGCACACGTTACAACAACAACAACTCATAAGACACTTCGTGGACCAAGAGGTGGTATGATTTTATCAAGCGATGAAGTGAATAAGAAATATAACTTCAACAAAGCTATCTTCCCAGGAATCCAGGGTGGTCCTTTAATGCATGTAATCGCAGCGAAAGCTGTATGTTTAAAAGAAGCATTAACACCAGAATTTAAAGAATACCAGAAACAGATTGTAAAGAATGCTTCTGTATTAGCAGATGCATTAATCGAAAGAGGATTTGATATTGTATCTGGCGGAACAGATAACCATCTGATGCTTGTAGACCTTCGTAAGATGGGACTTACAGGAAAAGACATGGAAAAATTATTAGATTCCGTACATATCACATGTAACAAGAATACAGTACCTAATGACCCACAGTCTCCATTCGTAACAAGTGGTCTTCGTCTTGGAACACCTGCTGTTACATCTAGAGGATTAAAAGAAGACGATATGGTACAGATTGCAGAGGCAATTAAGCTTACGATCATCGACCATAAACTGGAAGAGGCAGAAGCAATCGTTAAGTCTCTTACAGAAAAATATCCAATCTATCAGGGGGATAAATTCTAATTGCCGCAGGCAAGGTAGACGTTCCCAAAGAAAGAAAAGACCCTATATCAGTGACTCTATCACTGATATAGGGTCTTTTCTTTCTTTGAGAGCTGACTTTGGATGTTGGAACAAAGTTAGAATTTATTCTATGCCTTCAGTATTCTTCATATGATTTTGATTCCAAAATACGCATTTGGCGAGGATGTGCATATTAAGTAAATGTATCTTCTGATGCAGTGGCATACAGATGAAAAGTACAGATAGCCCCTAATCATTATGCTATGTGTCATAAATGATTGAAAATAAGTGGAAATTGTTAAAGAAAAACATTTTATATAGAAAATTGATCCAATATATGCTATCATAAATATGCTTGTAAAAAACAAGAATTAATGAAAGTATTACATAAAGTTATGAATAAATATTTATAATTCGAAGGGGTAATCAAAATGGAAGCATGGAATATAAGTTATATATATACCGTTATTTTTATGATGCTGATTAATAATATTCTGGTATATGTGCTTAGCAGGACACCGGGATTTGGCAAATCAGAAAGGTGGATTCTGCAATTGCTGATTGCCGTCTGTGTCTGTGATTTATCGGATGTGTTTGGAATACTATTTAAGCAGACTGCAGGGAGGAATGTCCTGTTTATATTAGATGCGGCTTTTATCTTTTCTGTAGCCTCTATATCGTTGTTTTTCCTTTGCTATAGCGAAAATATATATGGCTCGGATATGTTTAAAAAGCGTATACCTTTGATTACGATACATATACCAATTGACGTACTTTGTATAATAATAGTGGCATCTTATCGGACAGAATGGATTTATAAGTATCCACAGATTTTGATGATAGCTAATATTTATAATGCATATTCTGTTTTGCTTAGTTTGTGGAGAATTCATAAAGAAAAAAATGCAGAAAAAAGGAAGGTTTTATGGCAGCCAGTTTTTTACATTGTTCCATTTTTTATTGGGATTTTCCTGCAGTGTTTCTTTAATACAATGCCGTGGGCCAATACTTCTCTTACAATAACGATTTTGCTGATTTTTGTTAATAATCAGCAGCGTCTGTTGCAAAAAAAGACACAGGATGCAGAGGCAGCGGTACGGGCAAAATCGGAGTTTTTATCCCATATGTCTCACGATATACGAACTCCAATTAACGGCATGATGGGAATGCTTGATATTGCACAGGCACATCTTAATAATCCGGAAAAAATGGATTTATGCCTTTCAAAGATGCGTGGGGCAGCCGATCAGCTTTTGTCTCTGATTAATGATGTTCTTGACATGTCAAAAATTGAGACGGGAAGTATTCAGCTTGTGGAAGAGCCGTTTGATATGATAAGACTTTTGAATGGTACGCTGGCAGTTCAGGAGATTATTGCTTCCGAAAAGAGTCTTACGATCGAGCAGGATATAGAAGGAGCGATAGAGCATCCATGCGTCTGTGGCAGTCCGAACTATGTTCGTTCTATTTTAGTAAATATTATAAGTAATGCGATTAAGTATACAAATCCGGGGGGAGATATTTTTGTTTCGGCAAGAGAGTTATCCTGTGATGGAGAATATGTAAAGTTTGAATTTATTGTTTCGGATACAGGAATTGGAATGAGTGAGGAATTCGCAGAACATATTTTTGAGCCATTTACACAGGAACATGCGGAGAATCGCTCTAGTTATCAGGGGACAGGGCTTGGTATGTCTATTGTTAAGAATCTTATTAATAAGATGAAAGGAACCATTACCCTTGAGACAAAGCAGGGAGAGGGAAGTACTTTTACGATCACACTTCCTGTAAAGCTTGATACGGTCTGTTTCGAAGAAACAGAGACAGAAGAGGAAGAAACTTCTATAGAGGGAATGAAGATACTGCTTGTAGAAGATAATGACTTAAATCTTGAAGTGGCACAGTATATTCTTGAAGATGCAGGAGCAGAAATTATAGTTGCCAGGAACGGTTTAGAGTCGGTAGAACTTTTTGAGCAGTCAGAAAGTGATAGTTTTGATGTGATTTTGATGGATGTTATGATGCCGGTTATGGATGGACTTACAGCAACGAAGAGGATTCGAAAGCTGAAAAGAAAGGATGCCAGAACGGTTCCAGTCATTGCTATGACTGCCAATGTATTTAACGAGGATATTATTGCTGCCAAGGAGGCTGGAATGAATGAACACATTGCAAAGCCATTAGACTTTGACAAGCTGATACATACCCTCGCAAAATACTTTTTAAAAATGGATAAAAAATTAATATCCTAATTCTTCTCCTACCATGATAACATGAATTCTATCAGGATAACGTGACATTCTTGTTGTAACGAAAAGGTCACAGATTGAGGATGCAGACATACATTCTCCGCAGATGCCTGTCTTGCTGCATGGATTAGTAAGTCCAAGACGTACACAGTTTGGCGGGCAGGCATCCTGACGGATTCGTTTGTAAGCGGCATCTACAGAAGGAACTAACTTATTCATACCAGTAATAATTACCACATGCTTTGGACCGTAGCAAAGTGCACTGACACGGTTTCCGTTCCCATCAATGTTGACAAGCTGTCCGTCGATGGTAAATGCATTCGTACTCATAAGATAATAATCAGACAGAATTGCCTTTGCGTGAATCTGTCTTTTTTCATCTTCTGTTTTTGCAATACTGCGGTCAATAAAGGTGTAATCTTCAGAATGGTTCTTTATGTAATCGAGCAGACCCACTTCTCCTAAAGTAGCTGAGCCTCCACTTGCAATGACAGAACCCTTTTCAATAATGGATAAAGCTTTTGTTAAAGCTTCCTCTTTTGTAGAACAGTAATAAGCATTAAAGTGTCTGCGCTCCATCTGTTTGATTACATGCTCGGCCTGAATAGCCCATGCTTCCTGCTTTGGTGTCATAGTAAGTAATCCTCCTTTTTGTATACGTTTTTGAGTATATTGTGAGATTATTTGTAGTAATTTTCAGCGATGCAGATTAGATTCAATGTAGATTATCAGTAAAAATACTTGCTGTATAACTGAAAATTACTATAGTTATTGAAAATAGTATATCATTTTTTTGAAAATGAGAAAAGAGAAGAATTTCCGCCAGAGTATTTTTCAAACACGCTCTAAGGTTCACAGAATAAAAAAATTATGTTATAGTAGTTTGCGTTACATAAATACATCCAGAAAGAAGGGAATTCAATGAAAAAGTTAATTATAGCGGAGAAACCGTCTGTGGCAAAAAACATTGCGGATGCCACCGCTTCTTCCCGGCGGAATGGATATTTTGAAGGGCAGAATTATATAATTACCTGGGCATTTGGCCATCTTTTGCAGCTCTATGATGCAAGAGATTATGACCCGGAGATGCGAAGCTGGAAGATTGAGAAGTTTCCCTATATTCCGGAAAAGTTTTTATATAAGATAAAGTCTGATGGAAAGAATAAAGATAAACCGGATAGTGGTGTTGTCCAGCAGATGGATATTATAAAAAGCCTGATGGAAAGATCGGATGTAGAGGGAATTATTTCTGCAACGGATGATGACAGAGAAGGGCAGATCATCGCAGATGAAATTATTAATTACATTTCCCCACAAAAGCCGGTAGAACGAATCTTATTAAATGAGTGGACAGCAGAGGAAGTAAACAGAGGGTTACAGAATTTAAAGCCAAATGAAGAAATGAAATCATTGCAGGACGCAGGTTTTGGCAGGCAGATTGCAGACTGGCTTATTGGAATCAACCTTACTTCAGTTGCTACCTTGAAATACCGTAACCAGAAAAATATCCGTCTGTTGAATGTTGGAAGAGTGCTGATGCCGACACTTAAGATTATCTATGACAGGGATAAAGAAATTGCGGACTTTAAAGTGACAAAATATTATAAATTAAAGGGCATTTTTCAGACGGAAGACAAAAAGAAGTTCGACAGTATTTATTATATAAAAGCTGGGGAAAAGTTCGATAATCCCGAAGAATTAAAAGAGATTCAGGAAAAGATTAAAGATAAAAATGGTGAAGTTGTTTCCAAAAAGATAACAAATAAGAAAGAGTACCCTCCCTATCTTTTTAATCTGTCAGGTCTTCAGGGCTATATAACTTCAAAATATAAAGGGTGGACTTCTGACAGGGTATTAAAGACGGCACAGCAATTGTATGAGAAAAAGTTTATTACTTATCCAAGAACGGCGAGTGTTGTCCTTGACGAAAGCCTCAAGGAAAAAACAGCTAAGGTTCTGAATATCCATAAAAAAAGCTGCCCTTATGAAGAGATGATACAGTTTAAAAGTACAAAGCGTATTTTTGACAGTAAAAAAGTAGAAAGTCACTCAGCGATTATTCCAACCTACATGCAGCCAGGAAGCTTAAATGAGTCAGAACGAATTGTATATGAAGCTGTGAAAAACAGATTTTTAGCACAATTTATGCCAATCGCAGTTGCAGAAGATACAGTACTTCACATAAAAATGCAGAATACAGATATTCCGGGAGAGTTTGTCGCAAAAGGAAAGGTACAGCTTGAAGCAGGCTGGAAATTAATCGAAGGTATTGATGCCAAAGAAACAATTCTTCCAGCAGTGAAAAAGGGAGATGTTCTGCCTCTTATAAAGTCAGAAATTAACGAAGTAGAGCGAAAACCACCAAAACCACATACGGAAAAGACACTTCTTAAAGTTATGGAAACCTGCGGGAAGAAATATGAGGAAAAAGAAGAAGAACAGATGATGATGGCCATTTTGAGTGGATTTAGTATCGGTACACCGGCAACCCGTGCGGAAACCATCAAAAAGTTAAAAGATGCGGGATATATTAAGGCAAAGGGCAAGAGCTTAAGCTGTACAGATTTAGGGAAAATACTTGTAGAAACATTTCCGGCAAGAGAACTTTTTGATCTGGAATATACAGGCCGTCTGGAAAAAACATTGTCAGATATTGAGCGAAAGAAATTTACAAAAGACGATTTTCTCGCAATGATAGAGCAGTTTGTCATTGAATCTGTTGACAAAATAAAGAATGATAAAGTATTCGGCGGGCCTGTTACATTAGAACCTTTGCACACGGAACCTGCCGGTATCTGTCCGGAATGTGGGGCTCCAGTTGTAGAGACAGCGAGGGCATTTGGCTGTTCAGGATGGAAAAAAGGCTGCAAGTTTGCCATCTGGAAAGATGACCGTTTTATTACCTCTCTTGGAAAAAAAGTATCTTACGAGATGGTAAAGATTTTGCTAGAGCATGGAAAGGTAGGCTTCAGAGGCTGCGTAAGTAAACGTGGCAATAAGTTCTCAGCTTATTTTTACTATGAAAAAGATGAAAAGACTGGAAGGTATAACTGGAGGCTTGAATTTATAGATACAAATCCTCCACAGGCTTGAATTTATCCTCTTACAGCAAGAAGACTCCGACCTCTAAGGTGGGAGATTGGGAGATAAATTGCGTCTGCTACCTACTTGATAGAGCATCCTAAATATAGTATAGTATCATTAGTCGGATAATAAAAAATTGAGATACAATAAATTGAGATAATAACGCACATTTAGTATTTTTACTATACTATCATCTTGTGATTGTGGTCAAGTATCGCAGGTGGGTTTTCGCGGAAAAGGAAGTGGCATGGTGGCAAACAGAGCATATAAATTCAGAATATACCCGAATGATGAACAGAGGATTTTGTTTGCTAAAACTTTTGGCTGTGTGAGAATGGTATACAATCATTCCGTAGGACACACGGGGATAGCTCGCATATGCTTAGCATATAGTGTTATCGAACGAGAACCAAACTTGCCGAGGTTGGGAAGCCCCACCTCTACAGGTGGAGAGGATGTCACAAAGAGATAGTAACATAGATATAAATAGAAAGGAGAGGCTGTTTGCAGCCAGAAAAGAAAATGAAACGATTAGAAAATAGGGAATTATTTCAAGATTTTAACAGAACAATCGCATCTGTATTATTTGAGGAGAACACCTATCCGTGGGAAGTTCTTCCAAAGATTCATGACTTCATTATGGAAGTAGGAATGCTTCTTTCCAAAGATGAGTATGAAGAAGTAAAAGAACATGTGTGGGTAGCAAAATCTGCTATGGTTGCGCCAACAGCGTATATTAATGGCCCGGCAATTATTGGTCCGGATGCAGAGATTCGCCACTGTGCCTTTATCCGTGGCAACGCTATCGTAGGAGAGGGAGCTGTAGTAGGTAATTCTACTGAACTTAAAAATGTTATTTTGTTTGATAAAGTACAGGTTCCTCATTATAATTATGTAGGAGATTCTATTCTCGGTTATAAATCCCATATGGGAGCAGGCTCTATTACTTCTAATGTAAAGTCTGACAAAAAGTTAGTAGAGGTTCATTTAGATGATACAAAGATTGAGACACATATGAAGAAGATTGGAGCAATTCTTGGAGATTATGTAGAAGTTGGTTGTGGTTCTATATTAAATCCAGGAACTATCGTGGGAAGACACAGTAACATATATCCATTATCCAGCGTAAGAGGATATGTTGCTGGCCACTCCATCTATAAAAATAAAAACGAAGTAGTCCAGAAAGAAGAATATTAAGAAAATCAGAGGGCATCATGAAAAGAGGAAGAAGTAAATATGTAGTTCTTTTGATAAGTCTGGTATTGATATTTTCTCTTACCGGCTGTAAGGCTTCAAAGAAAAAGGTACTTGAGTCAAGTTATTATAAAGAACTGCAAAAAGAAAATAAAAAGCTGAAAAAACAGAATAAGTCCCTGAAATCAAAAGTAGATGCAGAGAACGACATGACAGAGGATGAGCAAAGAGCCAGTGATTACCTTGAAAAGATATCTCGGGATCATCTTGTAAAACTTGAAGTGGGCTATGCTGACAACATGGATGGCAGTGAATTTATAGAGGAAGAAGCAGTATTTTCTTTAGCAACAACTATTGCGTCAAGAGCAGATAAAACAACAAAATATACGCCAGATGAGGTGAAGGAAAAGTACGGGCCAGGATACGAATATATCCTTTATGATGAAGATAATGCTATTTATGAAATCATGGTATACGGCGGTAATTACATTGTGTTTACTGATTTGCCGAACAATGTTTATTATGCCTATAATGCTTCCGCTATCGGCGATGCATTTTTACATTTCAGAAATGGCTATCCAAACTCCAAACTATTCCATCGCTTAGCAGATGCACCTTTAATTATCAATGATAAAGGAAGATGCTATGAGAACGAGGCTGCTTCTTCTGTTGCAACCTATATTGACCAGATGAGTAAGAAAAAGTCGAATGAAGCCCGTGCAAAGAAAAAATGGGGCAAAAAAGCGGCAAAAAAAGTAAGTAAAGGCAGAACCTATACTTTTTACCATCATGGAAATACAATGAAGCTTGTGATATATGATGAATATTTCACTGTAACAAATATGAATGGCAAAACAATCTGGTATCATGCGGAAAAAGCGGCCATCGCAAAAATGAAGGACATTTTTAAAGAAGCTTATCAGAAACAGAAGGCAGAACAGACTGTCCAAAAGGAAACAGAAGTTTCTAGAAGTACGGCTCCTGATCAGACCGACAGCACTTCCGAATCAGATGCTTCAAGCACTCATCGTAATGAGATGGAGAGTGAAGGAACAACGGAATAGAACATATAAAACCACAAAAATACTGCTTTATTAAGAAAAAATTGAGAGAATTGTGAAAGTTCTATCAAAAATTCTGTCGAAAATTAAAAAAAAGTATGGACGAAAAGCAATTTTTGTGAGAAAATAATAAACTGTGAAGACAAACAAAAGTCTTGACTTAGGGATTACTTACGGAATGTAAGTTATTTTAGTAAAAATCAATTTATACCGAAAGGAGTAATAACATGATTATCTCACAAGAAGTACAGAACATGTGCCCAGTGGCTCAGGGCGTACATCACGGAGCAGCTCCGATTCCAGAAGAAGCAAAATGGGTAAAAGCAAAAGAGGTTAAGGATATCTCTGGTTTTACACATGGTGTTGGCTGGTGTGCTCCACAGCAGGGTGCCTGCAAATTAACCTTAAACGTAAAAGAAGGTATAATTCAGGAGGCATTAGTTGAGACAATCGGATGTTCCGGTATGACACATTCTGCAGCTATGGCATCTGAGATTCTTCCAGGTCTTACTGTTATGGAAGCATTAAATACTGACCTTGTATGTGATGCTATCAATACAGCTATGCGTGAACTCTTCTTACAGATCGTTTATGGACGTTCTCAGTCTGCATTCTCTGAAGACGGACTTCAGATTGGTGCTGGACTTGAAGACCTTGGTAAAGGACTTCGTTCCCAGGTAGGTACTATGTACGGAACTCTTCAGAAAGGACCTCGTTACCTTGAAATGGCAGAAGGCTATGTAACAGGAATCGCTCTGGACGAAGACGACTTAATTATCGGTTACCAGTTTGTAAATCTTGGAAAAATGACAGATTTCATCAAAAAAGGTGATGATCCTAACACAGCATGGGAAAAAGCAGCAGGTCAGTATGGCCGTGTAGCTGACGCAGCTAAGATTATCGACCCTAGAACAGACAAGGTAATTGACTAATTAAGGAGGTAGAGAAGAATGGCTTTATTTGAATCATATGAAAGAAGAATTGATAAAATTAATTCCGTATTAAGCAGCTATGGAATCGCTTCCTTAGAAGAAGCAGAAAAAATCACAAAAGATGCAGGCCTTGACGTATACGGCATGGTAAAAGGCATTCAGCCTATCTGCTTCGAAAACGCTTGCTGGGCATATACAGTAGGTGCAGCAATCGCAATCAAAAAAGGTGCAAGAAAAGCTTCTGAAGCAGCAGCAGCAATCGGTGAAGGACTTCAGGCTTTCTGTATCCCTGGTTCTGTAGCAGAGAACAGAAAAGTAGGTCTTGGACATGGTAACCTTGGAAAAATGCTTCTTGAAGAAGACACAGAATGTTTTGCTTTCTTAGCAGGACATGAGTCATTCGCAGCAGCAGAAGGTGCTATCGGTATCGCAGAAAAGGCTAACAAAGTTCGTCAGAAACCTTTACGTGTTATCTTAAACGGTCTTGGAAAAGACGCAGCACAGATTATTTCCCGTATCAACGGATTCACATTTGTTGAGACAGAATACGATCCATACACAAACACTGTAAAAGAAGTATTCCGTAAATCTTACTCTGATGGATTACGTGCAAAAGTTAACTGTTATGGTGCAAACGACGTTTGTGAAGGTGTTGCAATCATGTGGAAAGAAAACGTTGACGTTTCTATCACAGGTAACTCCACAAACCCAACTCGTTTCCAGCATCCAGTAGCAGGAACATACAAGAAAGAAAGATTAGAAGCAGGAAAGAAATACTTCTCCGTAGCTTCCGGTGGTGGTACAGGACGTACACTTCACCCAGATAACATGGCAGCAGGTCCAGCTTCCTACGGTATGACAGATACAATGGGACGTATGCACTCTGATGCACAGTTCGCAGGATCTTCTTCCGTACCAGCTCACGTTGAGATGATGGGACTTATCGGAATGGGTAACAACCCTATGGTTGGAGCTACAGTTGCTGTAGCTGTAAGCGTAGAAGAGGCTGCAAAGGCAGGTAGATTCTAGGTTTTACGAGATTTACAAAAATTTATCGGGAGTCGTTTGACTCCCGATTTTTGTGTTTTGACAACATATTGACAACATTTACTCCAAGTTGTTGTCAATGTTGTCATTATTCTCTTTATTTATTTCTCTTTTTAGTACAGATATCATTTCGCTTGTAACGTGATTTGTATAACGCTGAGTCATTTTCATATCAATATGACCGAGCCTCTTTTGAATCAAAGGTAGTGCAACGCCTGCTTGTTCGAGAAGAGTTGCGTGTGTATGCCGCAAGCTGTGAAAATCCCAATCTTCGCAAATAACTTTTGATTTTTTTGCTTTGCCATGAATAACGCGAGAAACGTGCTGCATATTTCGTGGATGAGCCAGAAGACCACCCTGTTTTACATTAACAAAATGCACAGGTCTTAAATCGGTGGTCGGAAGAAGAATGTGATTTCCTTCGTCATAATTCATGTAAATCTTTTTATAATATTCTCCGCAATTCTCCTGATCTAAAAGCAGTAACTCCCTTGTTCTTTTTAATAGTGCAAGAACATTGTCACTTACTATAATTGTTCGAGCAGAATCATACTTAGGTATGTAAAGCAGCCATTTACCATATCCAGACGGTTCCTGCATTTGTTTGTTTATCAAAATAGTTTTCTTTTCAAAATCTACACAATCCCATGTCAATCCATACACTTCCCCAAGACGCAGTCCACAGTAATATCCAAGGACCAGCGGAAGATGAGAAGGGTGCCCTTCTGGAAAGCGTTCAATAATTTCATTCCATACATCTTTTTCAATAAAAATATGTTCATCTTTTCTTGTTCCAACTTCGGAATCTTTTCTCTTATTCGGTAGGGTTATTCTGTAAGCAGGGTCTACGGCAATGAATTTCGCCTGCACTGTAGCATAGCTAAAAGCGGATGTTAGAATCCCTTTTATGCAGCCTAATGTATTTCTACTCATACCGGTTTTGTGCAAGTCTGCCAACAATTTTTGTAAAGTTTCACCCTGTATATTTTTTAGTTTGTACGAACCAATATGAGGCTTAATATAGAGGCGTATTCTTTTCTTGTAAGTATTTACCGTTGATTCGGCAAGTTCACGCTCTGCATAATTCTCTATCCAATAATCAAAATAATCGGCCACGGATTGTTCAGAAGCTTTAAAAGCAATCCCAGTAGCATTATACTCAGCTAAAGCTTGTGTGCCGGCTGCCTGAGCCTCCGCCTTTGTTCGGTATCCGCTACCGGTTTTCCATTTTCTTGTTCCATCCACACTGGCCAATTGAAAATAATACTGCCAGGTCTTCCCACGTTTTCGTGTGCCAACTTTTCCCATGAAAATCATCCTTTCGAAAAAAGGGTATAAAAAATACACCCTATGCAAAATGCAGGATGCGTGTTATAATCTAAGTGTTGCAGAGATTATCAGCCATCCTGGTTGATAGGTAACTTGAAATCCGGTATTGTCAGTACCGGATTTTTTTCATTTATAGGGTCATTATACTCTGTGCAGAACATATGTGCAAGAGAATGTTGAAAAATGTTAAAAATTGATGATTGAATAAAGACTTTTTTAGAAAATTATGTTATAATCCCATCGTTGCCGCTCCCTATACTGGTGACGGAAGGGAGGTGCACAAATGATATCATTATACTCTTTTCTTTTTTCGGTATTGGCTGGTATTATTTCAGGAATCATTGTTGAGATGATTATGAAGTTACTTAGCAAGTGGTTTGACCGGAAGAAGAAGTAAAACAAACGGCAACCAAGCCCAAAATAAAACCCCTCGGTATTAGCGGTACCGAGGGGTTTTTGGTGCATAAATGATATCATCATTTACTCTTTTCTGACTTCAATATATCATATTGGGTCAGATAATTCAAGTATATTCTTATTATAGATTTTTATGAGTGAAATCTGGATATTAATCTAAAATGAAGAGTTTGGAAAATCAATAATTGTGTGCTTTAATGTTTTAAGACGGATAACATTCTTAGGGATAGAAGGCTGCAAGGTACCTGGTTCTAAGAATGAATATTCTTCAATTTCCTCTGCGTCACATCCTATGGAATCTAATATTTCTTCTGGTGTTGTAAGATGATTATCTAAAATTAAGCTAAATGCTTGTTTGTGTAGGAAGGGTCTTTCCAAAGGTATTAAATCATCTAAGGGTTCTTTCCTCCAATATTTATTATAGGTCATTTGATCCTTCAGATATTTAATCTGATTAGGAGAAAGAAGATTAAGATCTTCACAACGATAAATCATAGAGCCAATAGATACTTTCCATTTTTTCTTTAATTGAATAAAATGATTTATTGATGTAGAGTAAATATCTTTTTCAAAAGAAATTTTAGGAAGCAAAAATGCAGCAGCAAACCAATCAGCTTCTTGCTCTATTCGTTTAAAAATCTCTTTGTTTTCTAAATCCTCATTGTTGAATATATTGTTGTGCAAAATGAGATGACCTAGTTCGTGTGCTAAATCAAACCGCAAGCGGGCATTGCTATACTTATCTGTACTTATATAAATATATGGAACCGAATCGTACCACACAGAGAATGCATCAATTTTTTTATTATTGAGATTCATTACAGAAATCATTATCCCATTTCTTTGTAAGATAGCAATTAGATTATCAATAGGACCAATACCAAGCTGCCAAAATTCTCTAACTTGCATAGCAATGTTTTCTACATCTTCTAAAGATAATTCCCTATTTATATTATATCCTTCAAAAACAGGGAGATTTGTTTTTGGAAAATCCACATATTGAAGCAGATAATTATTTATTTCTCTGAAAATAGACAGTTTTTCACGAGCAGCATTTTTTGCCTTTTTAGTTGTGCTGCGTTGACTTCTAAAGTACACAGCACTGTTAGCGGAAGTATTTTCAGGTAATGGCTTATAGAAAAAAGATACTCTATATTTTAAAATGTTGGAAAGCTGTCCAATGATAAAATCAGAGGGTTTGATAGTTCCTAATTCATATTGTGATATGCTGGAACGGGTAATTCCAAGAAGATCTGCCAATTCTCCCATGGAATATCCCCGTGAGATTCTGGCTTGTTTAATTCTATAGGGTATAATATTTTTTCTTTTCATGATAATCGTCTCATTTCTTTGTTTTTAATGTTACTAACTTCTCCAAATCTTTATGCAGAGCAGTTAGGGTTTCTTCTTCCTCTGGATGCAAAACAAGGAAATGATTATCTGTCGCTGGAAGAAGATTTGTTCTATGTAGAATACCATTAAATGATGCATCAGGAACGACTAGGTCAATGTGGGTACATTCATTGGTGAGGTTATTGTATCCATAGGTAAGCAACGCATAATAAGGATCCGTAATTAATTCGTCTTTTTGGAGTGTATAATGCAAAGTATCTCCAAGTAAATAGAAAGAAATTTGCCTATCTCCATCTTCGTTTGCTTTAGCATATTCTAATTTATACTTAGACTTAGAAGGAAGGTCAGTCCACTTCCTTGTTTTAGCGGGAGTAAGAATAAAGTGCTCTGTTTTAATATGCAAAACAGAATATCCATAATTGTTTGCTTTTTCTGGAATAGCTTGAAATACTGCAGTTGGAGTAAATGCAGCATTATACAAAGCCTGATTAATGCTGTAATTCAAAAGAGAACCTTTTAAAGAACTATATTCGGAATAGGAAAAGAAGTCTTTATTATCATTAAAAAATTGACTATATGCCTTACTTCCTAAAAGAATCGGTCTTGATAAAGCATTCCTACATTCAACAGAAAAATCAGTTTCAAAAGCAGATAATAAGTCCATATAAAACCTCCTATACAAATAAACTGTTTATTATATTATATCATATACCATATGTATGTCAATAATTTCTTGTAAAAAGTGCTTATTTGTAAAGTGAAGCATTGTGAAGCTTCAATAATAATTTTATAGAAAAAAAGACTAGGTATTTGTGTAACACTGGTCTCTTTTCATTTAAATTTTTGAATTGTGGCACAGAATTATTTGAAAATGCAAATCAAGCAAAAAGGTATCTCAGGAGGTTTCAGATATGCGAAAACCAGTCTTGGAGTAGGTTTTTTGCACAAAAATGTATATTTTTTAGTGAAATCCGAAGGTATTTGCACTATAAACCATGTTATATCCTATAAGAGGGGAGGTTTCTGGAAACCTCCATGCGTGATTTTTTTAGTCAGTATACTGAAAAATGCGTATTTAGTCAGAAAGCTGACTACAAAAAAGAAAAGAGCAGCGGATGAGCTGCTCTGTTATATATAGTAAATATATCATGTTGCACTATCTAAGTATGCGTCCTGAATCTTGCTTGCCTGGTCAGAATAAGCATCTTGCAATTTGCCCGTCCATTCTTCGTAGGTATCATAACTATCTCCGTTGGAATGCATAAGTCTGGCCATTTCGCCAACGCCATCGTTACAGATTTTTGCTAATTCCCCTACTTTATCATTGCAGAGAGAAGCAAGTGCCTCAGTGTCTCCAGATTTACCAGCTGCTTCTGATTTATATTCTTTTACTAATCCTGGAGTAGCATCTTTAAGTTTTTGTGTATAGTCGTCAAGAATGGATTGATAAGAAACGGTTTCATCTTTTTCCACCTCTGCATCGTCGTCCTCATATTCCATATCATTACTGCTGCCATCGTAATAATCACTATCATAATCACTGTCATCATAATAATCATCGTCATCATCGGAATCTTCAGATTCATTATTATAAGTAGTTGCAGCAACTATCTGATCTATATCATCGGAGTATGTATTCTCGTTGCCTTTTGGTGTTAATAAATAAAAAGCATAGGCATTTGTATTATATAAAGTTATATAAGATTCAAAATTATAATAAGTATCATTGACCTCTTCAGTACCTGTAATGTATTTACCTGGATATGCGGAATAGCCATTCAAGTCTTTTTTTGTATTTATAGCCATTCCACTGCTATTCAAGCCCTTAAACATTTCATCAAAAATCGAATTAGCTTCTTTCCGGGATAGGGAAACAGGATTATTCAAAGAAATAATTTGAGCTATTAGAATGGGAGACTTATCGTTTGTGTCGTTAGTGGGACAGAAATAATAAGTATCATTTTCTTCGCTTTTTACAAGGGACCATGTTGAAGGAATAGGAAAAGCAATATCTCCAAGAGTATAATACTCAATATCGGAATCTTCTTCAGTAGAAGCCTCAGTAGTGGCTTCGGTTGCTGTTGAAGCATTCATAGATTCTACAGTTTCACATCCACACATTCCAAAAACTAGAATAGTAGAAAGTAGTAATCCTAAAATTTTTTTCATAAGTTTTTCCTCTTTTAAATTTATTTATTGTAGTTCTGTAAATTTATTTGAGATCTGCTCGGTAAGGTTTTTCTGCTGTGTAGCAGTTAATTGACTTGATGTTCTAATCAAAACAGTACCAAGAACAACGTGAGAGCCTGAATCCATCATGCCATTTCCATCAAAAGAAGCAAGATAAGATTCTCGTTTCTTTGCATCCTTGGCAGAAGCAAAGACCTCAATAGCTCCACCGCCCTCTGTTCCCTTTTCAGCAATGGTATTACCATAAACATAATCCTGTTTTACTTTCTTACTTGAGAAATACACACAAGCGGTATATCCACCGTTTTTATTTAAAAGCCTATTAATATCTGTTTTTTCGGTAACGGCTTCAACTCCGGAAATACTCTTAATCTGTTTTAAACGTTCCACTACAAAATCTTTCAAAGGATTTGTTACCTGTTTAAGCTGTTTGATGCTATTTTCCAAATTAGTCTGTGCCTCAGAAAGAGCAGCTATAATATTTGAATAATCCGGAATGGTAGATATTTTTTTAGTTGCTTCATTAATATCATTTGTCTTCTTTGGCATTTCTGGAACTTTCATTTCAGATTTTTTAGCATCCGATAATTTACCTTTTGCTGTGGTGAGTGTTGCTGGATCCAGAGGTTCTTCTTTTGAATCAATTACAGATTTGAGAGAAGATACTGCCTCGTCTAATGGCTTATTACTTTCTTTTAAAGCGGAAACTGCCTTATTGAAATTAGCAACAGCTTCATCATGTGGCTTTTTGTACTGGAAATACCAGAAACAAGAACCTGCAACAATAACTATTAAGAGGATGATTATTGCAGGTATTATCTTTTTCTTTTTCATAATTTCTTACTCCTTTTTATGTGTTAATGAAAAAATTAAATAGTTACAAGTAAAATTATACAACAAAATATGAAATAAGTACACAAAATTTGGAAGAATAATAGAGAAAATTATCCCCACTATACAAACTGATAAAAATGACAAAAAAACTTCTACAGAAAAATCGTCCAATTTTAAAATCTGTTATAATCAGATAAATTTCAAATCAAGGAGGTTATTTGAGAAAATATGCTGCATTATTTTATGAGGAGGTTAATGAAGAATTTTATTAGATCGCTATTCCGTCATAGTACTATTGATGGGAAATTTAATTCCAGAAATTACATATTGACGAAAATATGTTCGGGTTATATGATGGAATAAAATCGAACATACTTTCGCAAGAAAGGAGCATACATAATGAGAAAAGAGGACGAAGAGAGAAAAATGCATGACGAGGAAATGGATTATAAAAAACTGATTATTGATTTGATAGAAAAGATTGTTAATCAGAATCAGCTTAAACGTATATACAGATTTGTTAAGTATATATATATTCATTGTCAAAACTAATGAAAAGAAGCCACAGACTATTAGTTAGTGTGTGGCTCCTTTTCATTATTCTTTCTTAAATACTTTTTTAATTGTTTTTTTAATTGCGGTTTTTGCATCCTCTGGGAGTTCAAGATAAAACTCCAAAACCTCTCGATCATCCTCATCGAGATTGTATTGCATACATAACTCATCTAAAATTGTTTCTGGTAAACTATCGAACATTTCTCCTTTGCCATAAACTAAGTAGTCGTAATTTACTTTATATACTCGACAAATAGAAAGTATCAATTGTTCAGTCAAGTTACGTTTTCCGTTTTCGATTGCAGATAATGATGCTTTTTTTACACCAAGTTTTTCTCCAAATTTCTCAAGAGTTAAATCTAGTGTCTTTCGAATATTTTTTAACCGTTCACCTTGTGTCATATTTTACTCCTTTCTTTAACAAAACAATAGCACACCCAGAATCAAAGGTCAATAAAAAAGTTTGCATAGTAGACAAAAAAGTGTTGACAAACTCTATTTTGTAGACTGTTATGTTTACATAGCAAACAGAAAGCGAGGTGAAAATATGGTAGCAACAGTATTAAAAAACAATCTTGAAGAGCAGAAAGAAGACTTAAGAGAAATGGCTTCTTTACTTAAAGAAATGAGCAAAGAAGATAGAAAGAAACTTAAGTATGTCATGATGGGTATGCAGATAATGAAAGGTGCTGAGAAAGCAGGATAGGAGATGGAAAGAATAAAAAGATTATTACCAATATTACTCCCAGTTCTCCTGTGTTACATATTTAAAGCGACAGGAAAGCTGGAAGGAAGTTTTGAATACTCTCAAACTTATATGTTGTTATATTTATGCATCAAAAGTGTTTTATAAGAGTGGTAAGAAAAGCTTTTATTTCATTTTGATACATTCCTAATACATAGGCGGCTAACCAGCCAATAAGATTAAAAAATCTGGAAACATAAGTGTTTAAGGTAAGACCGAAAAATTTTAAAACTGCACTTGGAAAGGTAATTGCTTTCCTTAGCGTATTTATCGGATTTAAAGAATTGAAAAAATCGTTTATAAGAAAATTCTGTGTCATAAGAAAGTTGCGATATAGTTTAGCAGCTGTTTCATAAGTTTCGGCAAGGTCTTTTTCGTATGATAAAGAGGGATCATAGAAGTCTCTAAATTCGCAAATAACAGGGTATTGTTGAAGCAGATTTTCCAAGCATTCATAGAAATTCTCATTTTTAGTAAGGATTCCATAGGAAGAAAGTTTTCCGGAGTCTAAAAATGCAGATAGAACTTGCATACATTTTTTCATTCTTAAATTTTTACTAATATTAGAAATTATTGAGCCTATGTATATAACAATAAAAAACACCAAAAGTATCTTTAGTATATAACTCTCCTTTCTTTCGTACTCGGCATGGCAGTGCCTGTATAGAAAGAGTATTGGAGAATTAGTGAAAAGTCAAGAATGACTAGGAAAGGAGGGAGAGATAAATGTTATTAACCGTAAGAGAAGTCGCAAAAGAGTTGAGAGTTAACACCAACATGGCTTACCGCCTGGTTAACTCGGGACTGCTGCCAAGTATCAGAATCGGCAGTATTAAAGTGAGACCAGAAGCTTTAGAACAGTTTTTGCTTACATACGAAGGGGAAGATATCGAGAAATGTCTACAAAAGGCAGAATCAAAATAAAAAAATGTGCCTGAGGGAGCGGCAACTCCCAATGAGGCACATAGCAAATAAACCACTTAAAGTATACCTCACGATGAGGAAAAAGAAAAGGAGAAAATTATGACCACAGAAGAAAACAAGTTTTTAGGATTAGAAGAGATTAAGAATTTGATTGAAAAAGTATATGCAGCACAGCAGGCGGGAAACTACGCGTTTTTTAGCTGCAGCAATTATGCCGTAAGAGTGCTTGCTATGAAGGGAGAAGCTTCTGAAAACAAAGAATGGGACAAAAAGTTTGAAATGGAAACTTATGCTGGCGACCCGCTGCAAGAATACAATGACTGCATCGCTTATCTTGAAAAACTGGCAGGTGAGAAACATGATAATTAATTTTTTACTGAAAAAATATAGCCAAAATGAATCGGCTCTGGAACAGGAGCCTACATCGTTTCTACTACTGAGACGCAAGGCAGCTTTGGCAGAGTTAATCGCGATGGATATGAAAAAGAATGGAGTACATAGATGAAAACAATTAAGATAACAGCACACAATAAGATTTCTATCATAGATGTAGATTTTGGTGATTATAAAGCAATGCAGAAGGCTGTCGGTGGATATGTTGAGACCGTGGCAACAGAGCAGATGTACGATTTCTTTAAACGCCCTGTAATAATGCTCGTTGACAAAGAAGGGCGCATGAAAGAATTAGAGCTTAATATAATCGGTACAGTTTTTAACGGTATGGTACCTATTGTGGGCGATATTGTTCTGGCACAGCCGGCCGGCATGTACGGAGAAGACATGGAAGGTATTGGTGAGCCGGAGGAGACAATGCAAATGTTAATGCAGCGTTTTAGTTTTCTGGAGACAGCATGAAAAGAGAGCGTCTTTCAACAGATATTACAAGAATCCAATTTGATTCCATGGAAGAGTGGCTGGTAAATCGTAAGGGCATCGGCGGTTCCGATACCTCCGCTATCCTTGGACTGAATCCATATAAAACAAATCAGGAACTGTGGATGGAGAAGAAAGGACAGATGTCTCCTGTGGATATTTCGGGCAAATCATACGTCAAGTATGGAAACGATGCAGAGCCACTGCTTAGAGCATTGTTTGCTTTAGACTATCCGGAATACAAAGTGGAGTATTACGACAACAACATGATCATCAATAAAAAATATCCCTGGGCACATGCCTCACTGGATGGTGAACTGATGGATCCAGATGGACGGAGAGGCATTTTAGAGATCAAGACAACAAATATCTTACAGTCTATGCAGTGGGAAAAATGGGATAATCGGATACCGGACAATTATTACATACAGGTCCTTCACTATCTCTTAGTCACAGAGTATGACTTCGTAGTGTTAAAAGCACAGCTTAAGCGTGTAAGAGATGGGGAAGTGAGGCTGACAACGAAACATTATCACATTGAGAGGGAAGAAGTCCTCTCAGATATCAAGATGTTAAAAGAAGAGGAGGAAGCGTTCTGGCACAGCTTGCAAAGCGGACAGGAGCCGGGACTTCTTCTTCCGGAAATTTAAAAAGGAGAAATAGCGATGGAGTTAAAGATTTATAACCCACAGGCAGACGGCTTTTTAAAAGCAATCGATTGGAATTTTGAAGAGTTAAAAGAAGAAATCACAAAGAAATCAAGCGATTATCTGAATCTCGTTTATAGCGATGACCAGATTAAAGATGCAAAGCAGGATAGAGCGAATTTAAGAAAATTAGTTACTGCCCTTGAGGATAAGAGAAAAGAAATCAAAAAAGAGGTCATGCTTCCTTACGAAGATTTTGCTGTTAAGGAGAAAGAACTGGTTGAGATCATTAATGGAGCAATCGAAAATATTGATACACAGGTAAAAGGATATGAAGAGGGTAAGAGACAGGAGAAGCTTACGAAAGTCAAAGAGATTTACAAAGAGTGCATCGGTGATCTGGACAGAACAGTTCCTTTTGATAAGATTTTTAAAGAATCCTGGCTGAACGTCTCTACAACATTAAAATCCATAAAAGAGGAGATTATCACTATCCGGGAAAAGATAGACGGAGACTTAAAGATTATCAATACGGAAAATTCTCCTTATGTTTATGAGATGAAAGAGGAGTACTTAAAAGACTTTGACCTTATGGCGGCGATGGCAAAAAAACAGCAGCTTGAAGATACAGCAAAGAAGAAAGCTCTTTACGAAGAACAAAAGAAACAGGAAGCAGAAGAAAAAGAGCGTAGGAGAAAAGAAGAGGCTGCCAGGGTAGAAATGGCCGGTAAGGTACAGACTGCCCCTGTTCCGGAGAAACAGCCGGATCCGGCAAATGTTGTTACACAGCAGCCGGCTATCCCGGAAAGTTATCAGGAGCAGGCAACAAAACTCAGACGTAAGAGAGTAGTGATCGCGATCACAGCGAACGAAACACAGTTTGCTTACTTAAATGAAGTATTGATGAAACTTAAAAGAAATGCCGAACAGGTAGATATTTTAGAAAGCGAGGAACTTTAAATGGCAGTATCAAACACATTGGCAAAGAAAAGAACAGAAGCATTTCAGAACGTACAGTCCGCATCTTATGAGGTAGCAGGAATGAAGATTGAACTTACTCCGGAAGTCGTGAAACAATATATGATTTCCGGAAACAAAGATAATGTTACGATGAACGAAGTAGTAATGTTTATGAATCTCTGCAAAAACAGCGGATTAAACCCTTGGACAAAAGAAGCGTATTGCATTAAATACGGCAATGAACCAGCTACAATGGTTATCGGTAAAGAGGCTTACATGAAACGGGCAGAAGCCAATGAACACTACGATGGTTTTGAAGCGGGGATTATTGTAATGGATGCCGAGACAAGAGAAGTGATTCACAGAACCGGATGCTTTAAGCTTCCTTCCGAAGAGATTCTTGGAGGATGGGCAAAGGTTTACCGTAAAGACCGAAGTCATGCATACGAAGCAGAAGTTTCTTTTGACGAATATGTAGGAAGAAAGAAAGATGGCAGCTTAAATTCCCAGTGGAGCAAGAAGCCATCTACGATGATCCGCAAGGTCGCATTAGTACAGGCATTGAGAGAAGCTTTCCCATCTGCCTTTGGCGGTATGTACACAGCAGAAGAAAAAGGCTTTGCAGAGGATGTTGCTGGTGAGGTTTATGTTCCTCCGGTAGAGACGGTAGCAATCGAAGAGAAGGCAGTAGCACAGCCAGTAACAAATAATAGCACAGTAACTAAGGAACCAGTCACTACACAGAATGATGCGCAGGAGGCGGTACCAGAAGGACAGTAGATGTTTTTCTAAGAAAGGATGATAAAAAATGAGACATATTAACCTTGAAAAATTTGCAGATGGAGCCTTATCCGTACAGGTAAATAAGGCATTGCATAAGGTTGTGGAGAATATCCTTGACCCGAACACAGACCCAACTAAAGCAAGAAAGATTACGGTAACCATCACAATGAAAGCAAATTTAGAGAGAAACTTTTCCGCAGCGGCGGTAGAAACAAAAGTTGCTCTTGCTCCAGAGCTCGGAGCGGCTGCAGCACTCTCTATGGGTAAGGATTTAAAGACTGGAGAGGTAGATTGTGTAGAGATTGACAATCAGATTCCAGGCCAGCTTTCTTTTAAAGATATGGAAGCCCAGAATAGTGATACAGAAGAACCGGTAAGAGGGTTATGACCCATCTACCGGAGAAATCTATGAAACAGAACCAAGTGACAATGTTGTTGATTTAAGAACAGCCAGATAGGAGGAAATACATAATGGAAAGCAATTCAAGAGAAGCAATGAATTTTTTAGTACAGCTCGCAGACGAGGCAAGAGAGCCTCATGTAACAGAAATCGCAGGAAAGACATACTGTGATAAGAATCTTGCCAGATATGATAAAGAAGAGATGGCTTATCCATTAACTGCAACAAGTTTAAGTTTCCTTATTGATTATATCAATGGAAAACAGAAAGAACTTAGAGATTCCATGATTATTCATGTGGAATCTCCTACGAAGGTTCGCCGTATCTCTGGTCTTACAAAAGAAAGAAACAGAGAAGAGCTGTTCTGTGTGACGACAAATCCGAATGGATTTGAGTTTGACCATGCATATGATCAGGAACATTTCATTATCAATATGCAGACTGCATTTGAACAAACAGATGAAACTGCATTGATCCTTACAGTAGCCGGTAACGTAGAAAGTAAAACAGTAGCCAATTATGGAGATGATGGAACCAGTCAGAAGGCAACGATTAGTAAAGGTATTGCTGGTAAGGAGGATGTTCTTGTTCCAAACCCGGTAATCCTTTGCCCATACCGTACTTTTCTTGAAGTAGAGCAGCCGGAGAGCAAGTTTATTTTCCGAATTAAGGAAGGAAACGATGGACAGCCATTCTTTAAGCTTATCGAGGCAGACGGCGACATCTGTAAGTATGAAGCAGTAGCATCTATCAAAGAATACCTGCAGAAAAATATCAATCCTGCTCTTGGTATCACTATTATTGGTTAAACATTATGGCAGAAGTCAGTTTTACAGTGCCCGGCCCTCCGAAAGGAAAGGCCAGGGCTCGGACTGTCCGAACAAAGGATGGTCGTACATTTTCTTATACTCCGGATGGAACGGTACTTTATGAGAATCTGATAAAGACTTGCTATTACCAGACTGGAGTAAATCCTTTTGGTGCATATGAGGAGCTTCGGGCTACGATCATTGCTTATTACCCGATAGCAAAGAGCACCAGTAAGAAAAAGCGGCAGCAGATGCTTGCCGGTCTTATCCGGCCAACGAAGAAACCGGATTTAGATAATGTTATTAAGAGTATCCTGGATGCGTTAAATAAAGTTGCTTATCATGATGATACGCAGATTGTCTCGTTATCCATGGAGAAATTTTATTCAGACTCTCCAAGAGTGGAGGTCACTATAAGCAGCATATAAGGAAGGTGGTGGCTTAATGGGCCGCAAAGCCAAGACAGGGCTTAGTTACTTTTCTAAAGATGTTGATTATTATGATGATTTTAAGATCATGGACCTGATGGATGAATATGTTCCATTAGGGCAGACCATCTATGATGTGCTGCTATGCATAATTTATCATGAGGGATATTACTTGGAGGTTCCCAGTATGGAGCAATTAGCGGTAAAAATAATCAAAACCATCGGGAACCGCTGGGTAAAGAAAAAAGACTTTGTGTTGCAAGTGATTTATTATTGTGCAGATATAGGGCTGTTTGACAAAACCCTCCTTAATCAAAATATTATCACCTCTGCTGGAATTCAGCGACGCTACGATTCAGTGACTGTTAGGAACAAAGTCAATAAAGATAAATACCGGTTGATTGATAAAAACGGTCAACCTTTATTAAATGCACACTCAAATCCTGTTTCTGTAACAGAAAAGGCGATTTCTGCAACAGAAATACCGATAAATGACACAGATATTCAACAAAATAAAAGAAAAGAAAATAATACATATATATATTTTAGCAACCCGGAACTGGAGAAGACTTTTCGATTGTACATTTCTATGAGAAATCAGAATCAGAAATATCCTTTGATGCCGGAACAGATAGAAGAATTGAAAGAAGAGTTACATTCTTTAGGGAATACAGATGAAGAGAGAGTCTTGATATGCAAGACAGCATTTATTCGAGGGTGGAAGGGTTTTTATCCGCTTAACAAGCAAAAGAACAATTCGAATTCAAAAGCAAGCTCCAGCAAAGACAAGAAGAAAAGCAACAATAATAGCTTTCATAATTTTGAACAGAGAGATTATGATTATGCAGCATTGGAAGAAAAGCTTACTGGAAACGGTAAATGAGGAAGGAGGTTAAACTATGGTTGAATTATTAAAAGTAAACTATGATGAAGAAAAGCCAATTGTTTCTGCAAGAGATTTACATGATGCCCTTGGAATTAAAGAAAGATTTAGCCTTTGGTTTTCAAGATACGCTGATTGCTTTGAAGAGAATACGGATTTTACAAGCGTAGGCAAAACTACACCTGTAAATAACGGAGCGAAAATCGTGCTTACCGACTATTCAATAACAGTAGATATGGCGAAGCATATTTCTATGATGACAAAAACAGGAAAAGGGAAACTGATTCGCCAGTACTTTATTGATTTGGAGAAGGCCTGGAATACACCGGAGCAAATCTTTGCAAGGGCTTTAAAGATGGCGGATAAAACCATAGAATCATTAAAATCAGACAATGCAATGCTATTGGAAACTAATCAACGCATGAGACCCAAAGAAATTTTTGCAGATGCAGTGGCTACCAGCGAGACTTCTATTTTGATTGGGGAGTTAGCGAAAATCATCAAGCAAAACGGAATAAGTATGGGGCAGAATAAATTGTTCTCCTGGATGCGTGAGAATGGATATTTAATTAAACGCAAGGGTAGTGATTATAATATGCCAACACAAAAATCTATGGAGATGGGACTTTTCGAAATAAAGGAGACAAGTATTACAAAGCCGGATGGATCTACTCACATAACAAAAACAACAAAAGTAACTGGAAAGGGACAACAATATTTTATCAACAAATTTTTAAAGAATAACAAGAAGCGGACACACCTCTCCTGAGGTTTGTACATACACATTACAGTAACTTGTTAACCGCTCCATGATACAACGCGGAGCTATATGCCATTGATTCCCCGACAGAAGTCGGGGGGGGGAAAGGAAACAATGAAGAAAGTTAAAATAGATATCCCGTTAGAACTTTATACGGATAACGTGAGAAAAATTATTGAGCGCAGCCTTCGTGATTTGGACGCAGAGCCGCCTTACATAGCATCTTTCCTATGCGACCCTAAGTTTACCGAGAAAGATTTAGAGACTGCATTGCATCTCTTAGAAAAGGCAAAAACAGAAACAACAAAACAAAAGTTTATTAGAGCAGAGCTGGAAGCCAGAAAAGAAGTAGTTAATCCGGAAGTATTCCCAGAAGACTTAAGAAAGGATTGGGAAGATATGCGAAAAGCTGCAGAAAGGAGAAGAAAGAGATGATTGAAGAGCAGCCTAAAATTTGTGAATGGAAAGAAAAAACACCCGAGAACGGAGAACATGTATTGTTATCATTTGCAAATGAGAGGCAGGAGCCGCTTGTAGGCACTTGGAAAGTAGATGATGAGGGAGGAGCTTTTTATGCTCCGTTTACGGGCAGAACATATGCGTCTTTAGGTTATTTTGTGAATGCATGGATGCCATTGCCAGAGCCATATGAGGAAAATGCGTCAAAAAAGAAAGTAGATGTTACACCGGTTATTGATTGGATTCCGTGTAGTGAGAGATTACCAGACAAATCTGATTTTTATATGATTTGCTCATACAATGGAGATACCTATGATTACCGGAAAAATTGGTTTTACCATGAAGATGATTATGGGGATTCTGAATGGACGGGGCTAATCCCTTGCGAAAAGGTAATTGCATGGGCGCCATTGCCAGAACCGTACAAACCAGAGGGCATAAAAGAAGCACCTTGGAAAAATAGAGCATTAGGTAATTTCATGAAGGGAGCAAACAGATGATTAATCCATGCGTGAAATGTCCTGAAAGAGACCGTTGCGAGGGAATGAATCAGCCATGTAAGCAAGGTAAAGCCTACCAGAAGTGGAAAGCTGGATGCAAGAGAGTGGCGGAGCATACGAAACAGGTGAATAAGAGGAAAAAGTAAATTATGAGTCACGAATACAAAATATTAGAACAAATGCTTATCGAAGGGAAGATAAGCCGTCAGGAGTTTAAAGAGGGGATAGATGCTGAATACAATAAATTGAAGCAGGAGCTTATGAACGATGAGATTACACCGGATGAACATGTTGAGAGATATAATGCTTTGATGGAGCTGGAGCCTCAGTCGTTCGGACCACCGGAGTTGCATGAGCATATTTAGGAGGAACAAAAATGGACAGAAAAGAAATGATTAACGCATTAGAAACAATCAGAAAAGCTTGCACAGGAAGGTGTGGGGAGTGTCAGTTTGGAATAAAAGAAGGAATATGCAAGCTAAAAGAAACAAATCCGGATGAGTGGACACCTAAAATTATGGGATTCAGTTGCAAGGACTGCGAGTATAAAGCATCTGAATGCTGCGAGAGGTGCGACGTTCTTGCCCATCCTGACGTTATTGTGGGGTCCGCTACAGAGCTATTGACGGAATACCAAGTCAAGAGCCTTGCGAGATAGTTGTAAGACTGACAAACGGAAATACGGTTACGTATCGGCGAGCGAACTAAAACAAAAAGGAGAAAAAAGAAAATGGAGAAAACAAAAACAGCTACAATAATTCCTTTTGAAGAAGCGGCATACAAGGAACACGTAGTCGAAGCAGAAATTGTAGTTCACGGAAGCCAAGAAAAACCATATTACGAAATTAAATACAGAAAAGCTGGCAAAGCTGATTACAGCATTGGATATTCGTCTTACAATCTAGATATAGTATTTGAATTTTTAGATAAATATTTTGTATTTGATAATAAAGAGAAAAATAATTTTTCGGATAGGTGGTAGGATGAATATACGAAATCACGAACATTATAAAGACCGGACGGCACATGATGCGATTAAGGCAGCGGATAAGCCGCCGGATTCAGTAACAAGAACAATTAATGCTATGAAAGCGGTAGCAGCAATAGATGAATTTGAAGTATTTGGACGGATTAAACTCAGAGATAAGAAAACAGGCAAGATTTATAGATAGCAGGAGGTGGTTATCTTGAACATAAAACAGGTTCTCAATGATTATGTGGATGCCTGCGAGTTAGTCAGAGAGACGGAGAATGATATTGCAGAGCTTGAACAGAAACAGTCTGTAGTCATTTCTGACAAGGTAAAAGGAAGTATGAATGAGCATCCATATACACAACAGTCCTTTAACATCGAAGGGCTTGCGTATGATGAGAAACGCAATGAACGCTTGACGAAAGAAAGGGATATTCTTTCTAAGCGGAGAGAAAAAGCAAACAGCGTCAGACTGCAGGCATTAGAAGTCATTAATCAGGCACCAATCCGTATCCAGAGAATTATCCGCTTCCGATATGAGAAAAAACTTACATGGGAAGAAGTAGCCGATCGGATGAAAGAAAGTACCTCCGGAGGGTTAAAGATGGAACTTAAAAGATTTTTTGAAGAAAAATGAAAGTTTGTTACGAATGTTACACATGTTACGATGAAGTGTGTTAAAATTTAAAATTGAGAAGACAGGATAAGTAGTTCTCCTTTGTAAAACATTTTTCAGAAGGCACTCCACAGAAATGTGGGGTGTTTTTTGATGTACAAAAAATTTATAATATTGTAGAAATTCATCAGACTATGTAGTAGAATAAAAGAAAATGGTTTACGGAGGCAGAAGATGGCACTGAAGAAGAATTATTTTTATCAAGCTAAATTAATAAACTCCAGTACAGGAAAACAATGTACAGACATGAAAGAAATGATATGTAAAATCATAGAGGATTATGGAAGAGAAAATACAGGAGAATATATAGACGCCGGTAGTGGCATGGAAAAGAAAATTACATATTATTCTGTAGAGGCATTACCTACTAAGGATGATTTGCATGTGTCTGTTGATATTTTTGATTATAAAGATGATCATTTGTTTTTTAGAGCTTGTTGTCAAAAACCTAGCAATTCTTTTACTAAAAGAGAGTACAGCACATTAAAAAATGAAGAAATTTCAATAGATAATGAAGTGGAAGGAATAGAACAGTATACATTTTGCTATTATGATTATGAAACAAAAATCTTTTCTTTAATTAGAAGTCTCGGAGCTCCGGGCAAGAAAATTTTAAATGACTTAATAGAGAAGTATTATACAGGCTATACAGTAGAGTTATTAGATATCCCTAATAGAAATAGTGTCGAAAAATTATATAGCGCCCAAGGAGCTACGATAAGCCAAATTGAATTAGAATTACCACAATTAAAAGCAGAGCTTTTAGAAGAAATCTTTGGATGGAAAGGGAATAAACTTCTTCAAATAGAAAAAGATAAACATTATAAAGTGGATTACGTGATTAAGCCAGCTACGAGAGGTGATGTTATCAGTAGTGATAATGGTTGGATTAAAGAGATAATAGATATTATAAAAACGGCACTGCCTAATTATACAAAGGCTAAAGTTAAGGGCAAAGAAAATAATAGGAAAATGAAGACCTATAATTTTATGGAGGAAAATTTCGCTAATGAAGTGGATGTTCCAACATATCAAATAGTGGAAGGAAAAAGAAGATATTATGAAAATAATCAATTGATAGAAATATTTAGAAATCATTTAGTAGTATCTTTTAATGAAAATATAGAGTTTTTAAAGTGTTTTAATGGGGATGATGAGGATTGTGAATAAAACATTAAAATCTACTTTTATTGTAATAATTACAGGTGGACTTTCGGCAATTAATCTATATTGTAAAGTTATAAATATTAGTATAATTGGATATCAAAACTTCCAATCAGATATGTTTACTGTTTCATCTGTATTTATGGGTTTTTCAGTATCAACTTTAGGAATTCTTTTGGGTTTATATTCTCATAAAACGATAGAAAAAGTTGCGCAGACCAATATTATGTTAGAAAAAGTAAATCGTTTTACTGAGAGTCTAAAATATATGGGTATATCAATGGTAATATTTTTGGTATCTATTTTGGGAATATTAGATTTTTTTAATAAAAAAATTGCTGTGGCAAAAGAATATTTCTTAACAATGGCTTCGCTTTTGTTCTTAGTCGGGTTAGTTTATTATGTGATAGCATCATATGACTTAATAAAAGTGTTAAGGATATTGTATAGTGTTGATGAAGAGAAAAAGCAGAAAACGATTGCTAAATTTAAAAGAGAATTAAGAAAATAGAGCGAGAGAGGATATGTTTGAAAAAGAAACGTATCCTCTTTTTTTCGTCCCCTTAGCTCAGTGGTAGAGCATAAATGTCTCAGGTTCGATTCCTGGAGGGGATATTTCCAAAACGAATAAAGAGGTGGTGATGATGCCGAGAAAGCCGGACGAAAGAATAATTCAGGCAAAAGAACTATACCTGAAAGGATTGAAATTAGTTGAGATTGCAAGTCAACTAAGTCTTCCAGAAGGAACAGTTAGGCGATGGAAAAGTACTTATAAATGGGATAACGAACGTTCGGATAAGAAAAGCGAACGTTCGAATAAAAAGAAAGGCGGTCAGCCTAGTAATAAAAACGCAGAAAAGCATGGTTTCTTCTCGAAGTATCCTCCGAAAGAAACCTTTTCTATTATCCAGGACATCGAGAAGAAAAATTCTCTTGATATTCTCTGGGAGAATATACAGATTGCTTATGCAGCCATCGTAAGAGCGCAGCAGATCATGTATGTAAAAGACCATGAGGATAAGACGATTGAAAAGATAGAGGAAAAAGAGGGAAATGTTATAGGTGAAAAATGGGAGGTACAGCAGGCATGGGATAAACAGGCAACATTTTTAAAAGCACAGGCAAGGGCACAGGGAGAATTAAGGTCCTTGATAAAGCAATATGATGAACTGTTGCATAGTAATTATGAATTAGCAACAGAGGAACAGAAGGCTAGGATTGAGCAGATCAGGACGAAGACGGCAATTATATCTGGTGTGGATGAAGAAGAAACAGAAGATGATGGCTTCTTAGAAGCGCTTAAAGGCGAGGTATCCGAAGTATGGGAAGAAGAGTAAAGAAAGTAGCTTTTAAATTCAGGCCATTTTCCCGTAAACAAAAGAAAATCCTTACCTGGTGGATGCCGGAGTCTCCAGTTCATGACATGGACGGCATCATAGCAGATGGAGCAATTAGGTCAGGAAAGACAGTTTCTATGTCGTTCTCATTTGCTATGTGGGCGATGAACGCTCACAAGACCTCATTCAGGGTATTACCCTGGCAGGGGTCTTTTTTGATGAAGTTGCCCTGATGCCGGAAAGTTTTGTCAACCAGGCAACAGGACGATGTTCCGTAGACGGTTCAAAGTACTGGTTTAACTGCAATCCGGATGGTCCGTATCATTGGTTTAAAACTGATTGGATTGATAAAGCAGAAAAAAAGAAGATAGTATATCTTCATTTCACGATGGATGATAACCTCAGCCTATCGGAGCGGATTAAGAAGAGATACCGCTCCATGTATACCGGTGTGTTTTATAAACGGTATATCTTAGGCATTTGGGCTGTAGCGGAAGGTATTATCTATGATATGTTCAGTGAAGAAAAGCACGTCATATCAGAGCCGCAGAGCTATGTCGGTAGGAAGTATGTAAGTGTTGATTACGGTACCCAGAACGCAACTGTTTTCTTACTCTGGGAGAAGAACCGAAAAGGGCAGTGGGTTGCTACAAAAGAATATTACTATTCTGGAAGAGATGAAGCGGAACAGAAAACAGATGGTGAGTATGCGGATGATATGGAAGAGTTCGTCAGTGGGATTGAAATAGAATCAATCATTGTAGATCCGGCCGCAGCTTCCTTTATTGCAGAGCTTAAAAAAAGAGGCTTCAAGGTTAAGAAAGCAAAGAATGATGTTCTCGATGGGATACGTTTTGTTGGAAATCTTCTTAATCTAGGAGTTTTATTGTTTCTTAAAGATTGTAAGGAAACGATTAAAGAATTTGGTTCCTATATCTGGGATGAAAAGGCAGTGGAGTGTGGAGATGATAAGCCGGTAAAGCAGCATGATCACTGCATGGATGCTGTACGATATTTTGCTTATACCATCATAAGACGGGAACGAAAATGGAGTTGAGATAGATGATAAAAGAATTTATCGAAAGAATAGGGCAGGTGATTAGAAAGATGCTTGGAAGAGAAAAAATAAAAGATGCCATTGGGGTTGAGGTAGCGGTATCTGACAAAATGGCGAATGGTGGTGCTAGAATATAAATAGTACAAAATAAACATGACCATTTTCAATAAATATTATATGATAGTCATAGATCAGGAAGGAGAATGGTTATGGCAAAAAGTACAAAATATTCACAGGAGTTTAAAGAAGACGCAGTACGGTATTGATTGGAACATTCGGATATAGCACTTCGCAAATGTGCAGAAAATCTTGGCATTAGTGAATCTGCATTGAAGAAGTGGATAAGGGCAGTAAAGGAACATGAAGGCAGTGTTCCAACACATGGATCTGGTAATTATGCCAGTGATGAAGCAAAAGAGATTGCACGGCTACAGCGTGAATTACGAGATACAAAGGATGCATTAGAAGTATTAAAAAAAGCAATCGGTATTCTGGGAAAATGACAAAAACTCTTTACTCTGCCACATCAAAATATGTGAAGGAAATTAATAACCTGCCAGTGAAACGCCAAGTTTCTGTCAGCGGGATACTGAAAAAATTAGGCGTTTCACGATCTGGCTATAATGCGTGGAAAAAACGGGTTCCTTCGGACACGTCTGTCCGTCGAACCGTTTTAAAAGAAAAAATCCAAAAGATTTATGATGCTTCCCATCAAAACTATGGCGCACCTAAAATTACTGTAGAATTACGGAAATCAGAAGAGTGTGTTGCTGAAAAAACAGTGGGAAATTATATGCGTCAAATGGGAATAAAAGCACAGTGGGTAAAGCCGTATACCCAAACAACCATAGATTCTGATCTTAGCCAAAAACTGCAAAATATTCTAAATGAAGAATTTAATCCGGAGCATCCAGATGCCGTATGGTGTTCTGATATTACGTATATTTGGACGTTTGAAGGATTTGTATATCTTACAAGCGTTATGGATCTATATTCCAGAAAAATCGTTTCCTGGGTTCTGAGCAAGACGCTGGAAGCATCCCATGTAGTAGAATGTATTGAAAAAGCAAAAAAGAACAGACACATAAAAAATCCATTGATATTCCATTGTGATAGAGGATGTCAATATGTGTCAGAAGCATTTCGTAAAGCGACCGCCGGAATGATTCACAGTTATTCAAAGAAAGCTTATCCATGGGATAATGCCTGTATAGAATCATTCCATGCTCTTTTAAAAAGAGAGTGGATTAATCGATTTAAGATTTTTAATTACACGCATGCATATAAATTGATTTTTGAATACATTGAAGCATTTTACAATACAGTTCGAATTCATAGTCATTGCGAGTATTTATCTCCCAATGATTATGAGGAACAATATTTAAAAAAGTTAGAAATAACCGTAAAAGACTTGGCAAGCTAACAATTACATAAAAAGAGAAAATTGGTTACATTTAATTTGTATTTTTTCTTGACATAGGACCAGTGCTGTCTATGCTTAAAATATTTATTTTATCGGATAAAATGAAAACAATAGAAAATGGTGTCTGATCTAAGAACCAAACACCACTTTGTCTACAGTCTGGAAGCCAAGGTTATCCCTTGGATTTGATGAAGATATTTAAATATTTTAAACTATAATCCTAATTCTTTCATAGCTTCTTCTTGTGAAATAAATTCATGACAATCGGAGTTTTCTTCGACTTCTTTTAACATGGCTAAATCAACTTCATTTGGTTCAACTTCTTCAATATCGTCCCATGTTTTAGGAGAAACAGTCCTTTTTGATTTATACTGAGTGCCTTTCTTAATTTTCTAATCGCTTATTCAATTCCATAATTCATATCTACAACTCCTAATGGTTCAAAAAATATCATGTAATTATCTATTACAGTACATTTTCCGTATTTTAAGAGATATGCATCCAGTGCATTCTTTAAAAATTCCTCTGTAACATCGAGATGTTCTGTCATCTCATGTAAGTTTCTGCAACCATATTTGTAAGCAGGTAATATACTTTCAAATTGCTATGCGACTTCCAATAATCAGACCATCATGAGTAGAGAGTGGTTGTTCTTTTACTGCCAGACCCTCCTGATCGGCAGCATCTAAAAGCTGTTCATATGTCAAGTGAGACACCACCTTCCCATGTAATGATTTGTTACAATCCTAGTTCTTTTAAAACTTCTTCTTGGAACATTGCAGGCTGATAATCAGGGTCACCAGAATGATATGCATTAAGAGCAGCGATTTCATCTGGATCAGGAGTAACTTCTTCTACATTGTTAAGCAAAAATGTTGCCTGAATTAAATTCCAGACTTTCTCAGCATCTTCATCGCTCATGATAGTAACAGCACCAAAGATTCTTTCTTTTACATTAGACATATAATCACACTCCTTTATAAATCTGTCCACGATTACCAATATCAATAATATCAATGATAACACCATTTACATCAAATAATACTCGAAAATTACCGACACGCAGGCGATAACCAGAAGCTCCTTGTAGCTTTTTTATATCACCTTCTAATGGTAATCTGGAGATGGCGGTCATCAAACGTTTTTGTTTGTATAGGCTTATCTTGTTTCTTTAGAAATTTGATAGCCTTTTTACCATAAATAATTTGAAATAATAAAATTCTCCTTTCTTAATCCCATAAGCTATCATCATTCATAATATCTAAATCACTTTGGATTCCTTCTGGAGTTGCTTCTATATCAGTGCGGGCGTGAGCGGTGCGGAGTTCGTCTTCCATACGTTGAGTTGATAAGAGATTGTTTGTGTATGCGACACTTTTTTTCTTGTTAATATCATTTAATTCCCTATAAGAGAGAACTAAGGTTTCTTCATTTTTAGTTTGACATTGAGTCAGATGAGAACGAGAAGAATGGTCTTCTACTAAATCAGCTTTTGTTACGCCAAAATAATTGGCCATTAATTCTATTTTATCAATTCGTGGGTAAGTTTTAGCATTAACCCAGTCAGAGAAAGTTGGCATTTTAAATCCTAATGTATTACATATTTCTGTTTGAGATACAGAGTGAATATTCATATAATACCTTATATTATTAGCCATTATTTGCTTATTTCCCAGATTACTCATTTGGTGTTCCTCCTTGTTTGATTTGATTATACGGTAAAAACGAAAAAAATCAAGATAAACCGAAAAAAATTCGGTTAAACCAAATTATAATACAGATACAAAATAAGAAAGGAAGAAATAAGATGGGAGTTTCAAGTGAAATGAGAGTATCATTAGAACTTGCCAGAGAATTGAATGGGTTAAAACAATCAGAGGCAGCACAAAAAATTGGAGTAAGTACAGACACATTAGGAAATTATGAAAGAGGAAAATCATATCCAGATATCCCGATTTTAAGAAAAATTGAATCTGTATATGGCGTGCCATATGATAGACTTATTTTTTTATCTTTAGATTTCGGTTTAACCGAAAAAAGAACAGAAAAACCAGAACGCAAGAGCAGTTAAGTGTAAAGATCAAGACAACAAAACTCACCAAGAAAACAGCCAGCAAGAAGGCATTTAAGGGTGTAAATAAAAAGATGGTAAATTAAGGTGCCGAAGAAAGTGAAGAAGACTTATGCGAAGATTTTTAAAGGGCTGAAAGTGAAATAGAAAGGGATAGGATTTTTTTAAGGACTCATGCTAGATGGTATGGGTTCTTTTTTGTAACAATATAATGTAAGTTATGGGGATTAAAATGACATATTGTGACGATAAAGGATATATGTTATAATCCGAACATGAGTGTTATCATAACGGTAGGCGGTTAGTCTTTCAACAGAGGTTGCTGAGTGCCAGTGGCACTCGTTTTGCAACGACCGAAGTGAAACGGAGACCTGTAACCCTCTGATTACATAGAAACCCGAAAGGGAATCCGCTGGAAAGAAGGAAGTATTAATCAAAGAAAATACAAAGGAGATTTTACAATGAAAATGCACATCATCGGCACTGGAACAGCAACAGTAAGTAAATATATCAATACCTCCTGTGTTTTTGAGGAAGATGATCAGTTATTTCTTGTGGACGGGACAGGGGGCAGTGACATCTTGCGGGCATTTGATACTATGAATCTTAATTGGAAGAAGCTTCATTATGCCTTTCTTTCCCATGAACATACCGATCATTTTTTAGGGATGATATGGGTAATTCGCACGATTGCGGAGTTGTTAGAACTGGAGGAATATGAGGGGGATTTTTATCTTTACGGAAACGATGTAGTATTGGGAAAGGTATTACATGTGTGCCGCATGATTCTTAAGAAACGAAGCCAGGCTTTTTTGGAGACAAGAATTAAGTTTGTTTTGGTAAAAGACCATGAAAGGAAACATATTTTAAATTATGATTTTACATTTTTTGATATTGGTTCTACAAAAGCGAAACAATATGGTTTTTTGATGGAGTATGATAATGGAAAGAAACTGGTATTTGCTGGAGATGAGCCGTTGAAAGAAAATGGTAAAAAATATAGTAAAAATGTAGATTGGCTATTATCCGAAGCTTTCTGCTTATTTGATGAAGAACCGAAGTTTCATGCGTACCAATATCAACATCAAACGGTAAAAGAGGCAAGTAAGATTGCACAGGATTTAAAGGTAAAGAATCTGTTAATCTGGCATACTGAAGACCAGACCGGGAAAAAGCGAAAAGAGCGGTATACAGAGGAAGCAAAGCAATTTTACAAGGGAAATGTGTGGGTTCCGGAGGATGGCGAAGTTTTTAATATATGATAAAAAATATAATATTTACAAAACCATTTTTCTCCTAATATTACTCTGAATTATTCCCAGTAATTGTGGAGTAATTTTATTATAATAAAATAAAGTATGTTTGAAAAATTAAAAGGTATCTGTATATCCCCAGTAGATTTCAAACACATTTTAGGATAATTTTTGGAAAGAAGTTGATTTCTTGGAGAAGGGAAAAATGAAGACAATAGCGTTAATTGGCACTTTTGATACAAAGGGAGAGGAATATCTCTATGTAAAAAATAAAATAGAGAATCTGGGATTACGAACATTAACGATTCATGCTGGCATTTATAAGGAGGTTTTTTCACCAGATATTAATCATGATTCGGTTGCTGTTTTGGGAGGAGGAAGCGTTGCCGAATTGCAGGAGAAAAAAGACCGGGGATATGCCATGGAAGTGATGTCTAAGGGGCTTTGTGCCTTAATTCCAAAGTTATATGCGGAGAAGCTGTTTGATGCCGTTCTTGCTTTGGGTGGCACAGGCGGAACTTCTCTTGTGACTCCGTGTATGAGGTTATTACCATTAGGTGTTCCTAAAATCATGGTATCAACGATGGCATCTGGAGATGTGTCAAGATATGTGGGAACAAGTGATATTTTGATGATGCCTTCCATTGTGGATGTAGCAGGAATTAACCGTATTTCCTCGCAGGTACTGACACATGCGGTTCATGCTATTGTTGGGATGGTTGAACATGAGAATACAGATATTCCAGTCAAAAAGCCATTGATCGTAGCTACGATGTACGGAGTAACGACGCCATGTGTTATGTGTGCGAAAGAATATCTTGAGCAGGAAGGATACGAGGTGATTATTTTCCATGCATCGGGAACTGGCGGAAAGATGATGGAATCTCTGATTAACAGTGGAATTGTAGATGGTGTATTAGATCTGACAACAACAGAATGGATTGATGAAATTGCCGGAGGTATTATGGCAGCTGGTACAGGACGTTTAGATGCGGCTGCATTGAATGGTGTTCCGCAGGTGGTATCGGTAGGTGCTGCAGATATGATTACATTTGGTGAAAGAGAGAGTCTCCCTGAAAAATATAAGGATAGAGTTGTCTATATGCATAATCCGGCTATCACAGTTGTAAAGAGTAATATAGAGGAAAATGTTACATTTGGTATTAAAGTTGGCGAGAAACTGAATCAGTGTAAGAATAATGCAGTATTGCTACTTCCACTTCAGGGAATTTCTATGAATGATAAAGTGGGAAGCGAATACTATGGCCCGAGGGAAGACCAGGCGTTATTTATTACATTAAAGAAAGTGATAAACAATCCTCTTGTTGAAGTCATTGACGTGGATGCACATATTAATGATGAGGCATTTGCAATATTCGCTGCCAGGAAGTTAGTTGCACTAATGGAAATGAAGAAATAGTTTTTGCGGATAAAATGATAGAATCTAAAGGGATATTTCCAAGTGTTTTTTAAACATATGAGGAATTATTTTTGGTATAATATAGTTAACTTAATGTATTCTTTTTATTTTATTGACAGTCTCTTTGTGCATATGTTATAATTTTTCCAGAACAAAATAGATTAAGTTGTATAAGATTAAGTACTACGGCTAAAGTTTTCTTTTCTTAAATTTGAGAAAAAGAAGACTTTAGCCGTTTTTTGTGAAACAGGGGTGACAGAATGGATTACGGTTTAAAAGATAAGGTAGTTTTAGTAACAGGGAGCACAAAAGGACTTGGGAAGGCGATAGCAGAACTTATTGCACAGGAAGAAGGAATTCCAGTCGTTACAGGACGAAGAGAGAAGGAAGTGCATGAGATAATGATGGAACTTCGGGAAAAATATCAGGATGAGCGGATTCAGGGATATTGTGTGGATTTTTCAGAGCTTTCAAGTGTGGATTTCATCTTTGATGTCATAAAAAAGGATTTGGGAAGTATTGATGTTTTGATTAATAATGCTGGAATCTGGCCGACAGCATATGTAGTAGATATGAAGCCAGAAGATTTTGAGCGGACGATTCGTGTGAATTTAGAAGTACCATATTTGCTGTGTCAGAAATTTGTGCAGGAAAAGATAGCTGCTCAGCAGAAAGGAAAGATTGTTAACATTGTTTCGCAGGCAGCATTTCACGGATCAACAACAGGACATGCACATTATGCAGCATCAAAAGCAGGACTTGTAAGCTTTAGTATTTCTCTTGCAAGAGAAGTCGCAAAATATGGAATTAATGTAAATATGGTAGCCCCCGGAATGGTGAGGACACCGATGACAGAGGAAGCGTTGAAGGCAAAGCCAGATTATTATAATGGAAGAATTCCAATTGGAAGGGTAGCTGAGCCCGAGGAGGTCGCACAGGCAGCGGTATTCTTAGCATCAAAATGTGCGGATTACTATACGGGGATTACCTTTGATGCAACAGGCGGTATGTTGATGAGATAGATTGAAAGAATGAGTAAGTATGCATAAGCAAGTAATGGAAAATACAAGTAAAAACAGGAAAAATTATAAAACTTATCATGAAAAGTATTAATAGAAAGGAAGAATGATATGGCGTTAGTAAATATTAAAGAAATGCTTGAGAAGGCAAGAAAAGAACATTACGCGGTAGGGGCATTTGATGCAAGCACAATTGAGATGGCAATGGCTATCGTAGAAGCGGCAGAAGAAGAGAAATCGCCGGTTATTGTTATGGGACTGACTCCAGACTTACAGCAGGGCAATGAAAAAATGCTTACCTACTGGACAGAGAGCCTGAAAGATTTGGCGAAGAAAGCGAGTGTTCCTGTATGTCTTCATCTTGATCATGCGAGAGATATGAATTTCTTAAAACGATGTGTGGATGCCGGCTTTACTTCTGTTATGTATGATGCTTCTGAATATCCTTTTGAGGAAAATGTCAGATTGTCAAAAGAAGCAGCAGACTATGCACACAAATATGGGGCAACGGTGGAGGCAGAGATTGGTCATGTAGGAGACGGCATTGTTTCTGGTGTAATAAAGGAAGACGGCAATTACGACAATCCAGAAGATTATCTGACCAATCCAGAAGAGATGAAGAGGTTTATTGCCGAAACGGGAGTGGACTGTCTGGCGGTTGCTGTTGGAACTTCTCATGGTGTTTATGTTCATGAACCAAAACTTGATTTTGAAAGACTGGAATTATTAAATAGCATTTCAGATATTCCTATGGTAGTGCATGGAGGTTCAGGAACACCAGATGATCAGATTAAAAAAGCGATTTCTCTCGGAGTTACCAAGCTTAATATCTATTCAGAAATGATGGCGGCTTATTTTGGTACAATGAAAGAAGAACTTGAAAAAGCAGGAACGATGGCAATCTGGATGAGCAATGCAAACAGAGAACCACTTAAAGCGGTAAAGGAGGTAGTAAAAGAAAAAATACGGCTTACAGGTTCCGCAGGAAAAGCTTAAAATATACGGAATTTCAGGAGGGTTACACATGGAAAAATATTTAATGGGAATTGATGCGGGAAATACATCAAGTAAAGTTGTTATTTTTGATTTATATGGGAAGATGATTGCCACAGCAGCAACACCGAGTATGCATTTTAAAAGAAGGGGAGAAGGCTTTGAAGAATTCGATGTTACAGAGTTGTGGAATCTTATATCAGTATGTATAAAAGAGGCAGTAGAGAAAGCAGCAGTTGCACCAGAGCAGATTGCCGGTGTCGGAGTTACTTCCTTTGGTAATGGAGTTGTTTTCCTTGATAAAGAGGGATATGCCATTGCGCCAGGCTGTTTTTCACAGGATTATCGTGCCAACAGTATTATTGAAATGTATCAGAGAGAAGGAACATACGAAAAGATTAATGATATTGTAAAAGGTACATTATTTGCGGGAGAACCAGGTCCGATTCTTCGCTGGTATAAGGAAAATTACAGGGAGATTTATGATCAGATTGGTGGAATCCTTCAGTTTAAAGATTATATTATGTATCGCCTTACTAATGTATTTGCTACAGATTTAAATTGTTTTGGCGGAGCCTTTATGGTAGATATGAATACGATGGATTATTCCAGAGAACTGATGGATTTATACGGAATTCCGGAATTATATGATGCATTGCCAAAACTTGCGACAGAGCCGACAGAAATTGTTGGAACAGTAACAAAAGAAGCGTCAGAAATTACAGGACTCGCAGAAGGAACTCCTGTTGCAGCCGGAATGATGGATATACTAGCATGCCTGGTTGGTGCGGGAGCAACGGGAGAGGAGGTATATACTGCCGTTGCCGGTTCCTGGTGTATCAATGAAACACATTCCGATCGAATCATCCCGAATGCATCGTCCAATATGCCGTATCTGAAAAAAGGAGAATATTTAAACTGTTCTTATACCGGAGCTTCTGGTTCTAACTATGAATGGTTTACGAGAATTCTTGGTGGAACAGCAAAACTTGAGGCGCAGGATAGAAACTTGTCTCAATATGCTGTACTTGATGAACTTATTGAGATGGTACCAATTGAGAAGGTAAAAGTATTCTTTAGTCCTTTTGTTGCACAGCCAAGTATTCACATGAATGCAAAAGCGAATTTCTTTAACATTGATATGAGTACGTCTTATGCAGAAATCTGTTATTCTGTTGCAGAAGGAGTTGCTTTTATCCATAAACATCATATTGATTTTTTAAGAAATGCAGGGCTTCCGGTAAAGGAGATTCGATTAACTGGTGGAACAGCAAAAAGCCATGTATGGAATCAGATATTTGCAAATGTTTTACAGGTTCCAATTGTTGGTGTAGATTGTGAAGAAACGGGAGCACAGGGTGTAGCAATCGCAGCAGGTATTGGGGCAGGAGTGTATAAAGACTATGAGGATGCATTTGAAAAAGCTGTAAAAGTAAAAGAACCGGTATTGCCGGATGATAGCACTTTCCCTATTTATGAGAAGAGATATAAAGAGTGGTGTCGATTAAATGAAATTATGAAAACATACTGGGATGAAAAATCGAAAGGATGATAAAGTTGGAGAAACAGGGGTTTTTAGTTGTACCATCTATCCGTGATGTGAAATATTTAAAATATACGCTGGAGTCAGAATGCAGAGAGGTATTGTTATCGAATGCACATATTGGAAATTTAAAACAACTCACAGAGAACTGTCATAGAAATGGACAGAAAGTTATTGTAAATCATGAATTGATTGGAGGACTTGGTAATGACAGAATTGCTTTTGAAATGTTAAAAAAGCTGTATAAAGTAGATGGTGTGATAGGGTCTAGTGTTTCAAAGTTAAATCAGATGCAGCATATGGGACTGGAAACTATTTTTCGTATTTCCCTGATTGATTCTCATTCTGTAGAAATGGCACTACGTTCACTAAAAGGAGTCAATTTTACGGCAGTAGAACTTCGGCCATATTCTCATGCGGTAGAATTTCTTCCAATGTTTAAAGAAATATTTACAGGTAAGTTTTTCGCCGGTGGATTTATAAATTCAGAAGAACGAATAAAGATATGTCAGAAAGCGGGCTTTGACGGAGTTATGACAAGCACTAAGAAATTGTGGAGTTACATAGAATAATTAGAAAACAATGAAAACATTTCCATACTATTTTAAATAACAGGAAAAGAAGGAGTTTTTGAAATATCAAAAACTCCTTCTTTTCTTGCAAAAACCGTTATTTACCTGATTTTTACGAGTTCTTCTAAGGAAGAATTTGCAGAAGCATCCTGTTGAAATTATAATATCAATAAGATATTAAGAAAAGCGTTTTTCGAACTGATAATTTTCAATTTTTTCTAGAATGATAGAAAAATCACATAAAAAAAGTTAGGTGAGTGCGCAAAAAAATAAAATAAAATTAAGCAATATGTACAAAATAATTGACAAAATTAATTAAATATTGACAAAAATAATAAAAAACTTGCAATAAATAGTATGAAGAGTTATAATAAACCTAATAAAAATTATTTAGTAATAAAAATAATTTATGTTAGGAGGATATTATGAGTGAAAAAAAACTAACAAGAGAAGCTGACACGAGTACATTGTACGAGTTTAAAGGATCGGTTCCAAAGCCATCCTTACTTGTACCATTATCTCTGCAGCATGTACTAGCAGCGGTTGTTGGTGTAATTACACCATCCATTATCATTGCAGGAGTATGTGGGCTGACAGAGAGTGAGAAAACGATGATGATTCAGGCAGCGTTGCTCCTTACTGCCATTGCAACATTACTACAGTTATTCCCGATTTTTAATCGATTGGGGGCAGGGTTGCCTGTGATCATGGGAACTAGTTTTGCTTACGTTCCGACACTTCAAGCTATTGGTGGTGAATTTGATATGGGAACGATACTTGGTGCTGAAATTATCGGCGGTATCGTTGCAATTATCTTTGGAATTTTTGTAAAAGAGATTAGAAAACTATTTCCGGATGTTGTTACTGGAACTGTAATTTTTACAATTGGTCTTTCTCTTTATCCAACTGCGATAAAATACATGGCTGGGGGAGCTGGATCAAAAGAATTTGGAAGTATGAAGAATTGGGTTGTTGCTCTTTGTACGTTTGGAATTGTTCTTATTTTAAGTAATTTTACAAAGGGAATTTTTAAATTAGGGTCATTATTTTTCGGAATGATTGCAGGATATTTACTTGCTTTGGCATTTGGAATGGTAGATTTCTCCAGTGTTACTAATACGACAGCAATTGTGGCTGTGCCACAGTTCATGCACTTCCAGATTAAGTTTGTACCATCTGCATGTATATCACTTGCCATTGTTTATATTGTAAACTCTGTACAGACAATCGGTGATTTAACTTCCACAACAATGGGTGGTATGGATAGAGTTCCAACCAATCGTGAGTTACAGGGTGGTATTCTTACGCAGGGAGTTATGAGTATTTTTGGAGCATTTTTTGGAGGGCTTCCAACTGCGACATACAGTCAGAATGTAGGAATTGTCACAGTAAATAAGGTTATAAATAGAATCGTATTTTTAGTGGCAGCAGTCATTCTTATGATTGCAGGATTTATTCCTGTATTCTCAGCAGCATTAACAACAATTCCACAGAGTGTTATCGGTGGTGCAACATTATCTGTATTTGCACAGATTGCCATGACTGGTGTTCGTATGTTTACAAAAGATGGATTGACAGCAAGAAAGACAACGGTAGTTGGTATGTCTGTAGCTTTAGGTGTCGGAATTACACAGGTTGCGGATTGTTTATCAGGCCCTGGACTTCCGGGATGGATTAACAGTATCTTTGGTTCTTCCTCTGTAGTAGTTGCTACAATCATGGCTATTTTATTAAATTTGATTCTTCCGAAAGAAGAGACAGCAGCAGAAACTACAGAAGAAACGAAAGAATAAAGTAATCTTTCCAGAATCATATAATTTCAATAATGATGATTCTGGAAGATTATAAATATATTAGATTGTATTTTTCGATTTTATTTCATCTAAGTAACTATACAGAGTGTATTTGGAGATTCCTAAGAATTGGCAGACTTTTGGTCCGGATTTGGTGATTAGGAAAGCGCCGGCTTCATTTAAAAGACGGACAACCTGTACCTTATCTTCCTTAGACATTAAGGTAACCGGCTTACCGATATGCTGTACACTCTGTGTGATTAATTCATCTAATAAATCGCCGATATTTACAGCAATAGGTTCTTTGGTAGTATCTTCTTCAATAGTACCAGTGAAGGAAGAAAGCTCTTTTTCCATAGCAAGCATTAAGGAAATGTCGTAATTGATTCCGAAAATTCCAATAATTTTATCGGAGTCATCACGAATAAAAATCGTACTTGATTTTAGAATTTTCCCGTTTTTTGTCTTTGTGAGATAAGCGAGCTTATCTTCCTGTTTTAAGTTTTGCTCACTATTATGAAGAGATTCCAGAACAATCTGAGAAGGTCCATCACCGATTCTTCGTCCAGTTACGTGGCCATTCTCAATGGCGATGATGGAGTGTTCTATGTCTTTTCCCTGCAGGTCATGTACAACAACTTCACAGTTAGAGCCGAACTGTACAGCCAGACCATGAGCAAGCCTTGTGTAAAATTCAATAAGAGATTTTTTCATAATCAATAAAACCTTTCTAAATGGAATATTTTATAACTATTTAAGTCCGTTATCACAGGATAAAGCAGACAAAATCAAAAGAATTTAAATAGTATATTTCATTATATCAGTTAAAAAAAATAAATTCAATTTCTAATCTAAAAAAAATTTAGGAGGACAGCTAAATGTTATTAATAGGAAATGGAAGAGTAATTACACGCGATCAGGAAAATCCGTATTTAGAAGATGGAGCGGTTGTTATTTCTGGAGAAAAGATAAAAGAAGTAGGATCTTTGACAGAAATGAAAGCAAAGTATCCGGAAGCGGAATTTGTAGATGCAAAGGGCGGCGTGATCATGCCAGGTCTTATCAATGCGCACACACATATCTACTCTGGTCTTGCAAGAGGCTTATCTATTGCTGGCAACAATCCAACAAACTTCCTTGAAGTATTAGATGGAACATGGTGGGCAATTGACAGACATCTTACTTTAGATGGAACAAAAGCCTGTGCATATGCAACTGTTCTAGACTGTATCAGAAATGGTGTGACTACTATTTTTGATCATCATGCAAGTTTTGGTGAAATTTCAGGTTCCTTATTTGCCATTAAAGATGTTGTAAAAGAATTAGGTATCCGTTCCTGTCTTTGCTATGAGGTTTCTGAAAGAGATGGCGAGGAGAAAACTTTACAGAGTATCAAAGAGAACGCTGATTTTGCAAAATGGGCAAAAGAAGCAGATGATGATATGGTAAAAGCTATGTTTGGTGGACATGCCTTATTTACAATTTCTGATAAGACCTTCGAAAAAATGGTAGAAGCAAATGATGGAATGACAGGTTTCCATATTCACGTTGCAGAGGGAATGAATGATGTATACGATAGTATTCGCAACTACGGATGCCGTCCAGTAAACAGACTGTTATATAACGGATTACTTGGAGAAAAGACCATGTTAGGACATTGTATCCATGTAAGTCCTGCCGAGATGGATATCATCAAAGAGACAGGAACTATGGTTGTAAACAATCCAGAATCTAATATGGGTAATGCTGTAGGATGTGCACCAGTTCTTAAGATGATGGAAAAGGGTATCACTGTTGGTATGGGAACGGATGCGTATACGCATGATATGTTAGAGAGCATGAAGGTATTTTTAATTATCCAGAGACATCAGCAGGCAATGCCTAATGTTGCATGGTGTGAAGATGTGAAGATGCAGTTCGAGAACAACCGTATCATCGCAGAGAAATACTTCAATCAGCCTCTGGGTATTTTAAAAGAGGGTGCAGCAGCAGACGTTATTGTTATGGATTACAAACCATTTACTCCATTTTCAGACGAAAACATTGATGGGCATATGATTTTCGGAATGATGGGTAAAAACTGTAGAACAACTGTAATTAACGGAAAAGTACTTTATAAAGACCGTGAATTTGTAAACATTGATGAAGATGCAATCAATGCGTGGACAATGGAACAGAGTAAGAAGCTCTGGGGGGAATTAAATCACAGAACTTACTAAAATAAAATGATAATAAAGAGGAGAGTACTATGAGCGATATTATGAGACCGATGTCTATTGGACATCTTATGAACTGGGCATTAAGCGAATACAAAAAGAAAGGAAGTATTTTTGGTATTGATAAGCTTGTACATTACACAAGCGGACAGGCACTTCCTATTTATGAGGAAAAGATTGAATCTCCATTCGGACCAGCAGCAGGTCCAAATACACAGTTAGCACAAAACATCATTGCTTCTTATGTAGCTGGTTCCAGATTCTTTGAATTAAAGACTGTACAGGTAATGGATGGTGCAGAACTTTCTGCCTGCGTTGCAAAACCATGTATTACAGCAGGAGATGAGTGCTATAACTGTGAATGGTCTACGGAGTTATATGTTTCACAGGCATACGCTGAGTATGTAAAAGCATGGGTTGTATGTAAGATTCTTGCCAAAGAATTAGGACTTGGCAATCCAGACGGATTCGTATTTAACATGTCTGTTGGATATGACTTAGAAGGAATTAAGTCCGAAAAGGTAAATACATTCATTGATGATATGATCGAGGCAAAAGATACAGAAGTATTTAAAGAGTGTATCAACTGGGCATTAGAGAATGTAGATTCTTTTGAAAATGTAGATGCAGACTATATTAAGTCTATCAGCTCTAACATTTCCAGTTCCATCACAGAATCTACTCTTCATGGCTGCCCTCCGGATGAAATCGAAAGAATTGCTACTTATCTTATTACAGAGAAACATCTTCATACATTTATCAAATGTAACCCAACTCTTCTTGGATATGAATATGCAAGAAAGAGATTAGACGAGCTTGGATTTGATTATGTTGCATTTGATGACCATCATTTTGTAGAAGACTTACAGTGGGATGATGCGATTCCAATGTTAGAAAGATTAATGGCATTAACAAAAGAAAAGGGATTAGAGTTTGGTGTAAAACTGACAAACACATTCCCTGTTGACGTTGCTGCAAAAGAATTACCTAGCGAAGAGATGTATATGTCCGGACGCTCCCTGTTCCCATTAAGTATTCATCTTGCAAAACTGTTATCCGAACAGTTTGACGGCAAGCTTCGTATTTCTTATTCTGGTGGAGCAACAATCTACAATATCCGTGAAATGTTTGACGCAGGTATCTGGCCAATCACAATGGCAACAAATATCTTAAAACCAGGTGGATATGAAAGATTAAGCCAGATTAGCGAGAAGTTCATGGAATGCGGTACAGAGAGATTCCACGGAACAGATACAAAAGCAATCGCAGCGTTAGATGACGCTGTTACAAGCGATGAATTATATAAGAAACCAGTAAAACCTTTACCAGAAAGACATATGGAAAAAGAACTTCCACTGTTTGACTGTTTCACAGCTCCTTGCCGTAATGGCTGTCCGATTGCACAGGATATCCCAGCTTACCTTGAGGCAATGACAGAGGGCGATGCAACAAAGGCATTAGATATCATTTTAGAAAGAAATGCATTACCATTTATCACAGGAACTATCTGTCCACATCACTGTGGAGATAAATGTATGCGTAACTATTACGAAGAAACATTACATATCCGTGAGACAAAATATGCAGCAGCGGATGCCGCCTATGAAACAGTTCTTAAGAATATTGCAAAACCGGAAGCAAGAACAGATAAGAAGGTTGCTGTTATTGGTGGTGGTCCTGCAGGTCTATCTGCAGCAATGTTCCTTTCAAGAGCAGGTGTCCCTGTTACTGTATTTGAAAAGTCTGAAAATCTCGGTGGTGTTGTAAGAAATGTTATTCCAGACTTCCGAATTAAGAGAGAAGACATTGAGAAAGATGTTGCACTTTGTAAAGCATACGGTGCAGAGTTTGTAACGGGTAAAGAAGTTGCTTCTATTAAAGCACTTAAAGAAGAAGGATATACAGATGTTATCGTTGCCATCGGTGCATGGAAACCTGGTAACGCACATCTTCAGTACGGCGGCGCATTTGATGCAGTAGAGTTCTTAGCAGATGCAAAGAATGAAAAAATTGAAGTTGTTCTTGGTAAAAATGTTGTTGTTCTTGGTGGTGGAAACACAGCAATGGACGTTGCAAGAGCAGCGATTCGCGTAAAAGGTGTAGAAAATGTACGTCTTGTTTACAGAAGAACAAAGAGATATATGCCTGCAGACGAAGAAGAATTAAGAGAAGCTATCGAGGATGGCGTACAGTTCATGGAACTTCTTGCACCGATTGGTGTGGAGAATGGACAGCTTAAATGTTCTGTAATGGAACTTGGTGAGGCAGATGAGTCTGGAAGAAGAGCACCAGTTGACACAGGAAAAGTAGAATATGTTCCAGCAGATACTGTAATTGCAGCTGTTGGAGAAAATATCGACGGTACATTATATGAAGATATGGGTGTGGAACTTGACCGCAAGGGCCGCCCGGTTGTAGATGCAAACATGATGACAAGTGTAGAAGGCGTTTACGCAGCAGGTGATTCCAGAAGAGGACCAGCTACTGTTGTAGAAGCAATCGCAGATGCATCGAAAGCTGCCGCAGCCATTGCAGGTATTTCCTACGAAAAATATGCAGAAGCGAATGTGGCAGAAGATTCAGCAAGATACATCGCCAAGAAGGGATACCAGAGTTCTGATCTCACAGAGATGCCAGATAAGAGATGTCTTGGATGTTCTACTGTATGTGAGACATGTGCAGATGTATGTCCAAACAGAGCAAACGTTGCAATTAAAGTTGCTGGTAAATGTCAGGAACAGGTTATCCATGTAGATGGTATGTGTAATGAATGTGGTAACTGTGCTGTATTCTGTCCATACGCTGGAAGACCTTACAAAGATAAATTTACATTATTCTGGAGTGAAGAAGATTTCACAAACAGCGAAAATGAAGGATTCTACTGTGAAGAAAACGGAGAAATCCATCTTCGTCTTGATGGTAAAGTAGAAAAAACGGACATCAATGGCATCCGTACTATTTCCGCAGATGCAGCAGCGGTCATCGAGACAATTCAGAAGGATTATTCCTATCTGCTGAAATAGTCAGGCGAGTATTATGGCTGTTAGAAGAAAGAAAGTTGCCGTAATCCATTGTAACGGCAGACCAACCAGAAAAGAAGGATTTGAACAGGTTACTGTCACAGGTAACTGTCAGGAAATATTAACACAGTATCCAGAAGGTATTAACATATGCTCTTATGGATGCCTCGGTGGAGGAAGCTGTGTGGAAGCGTGTCGGTTACACGCAGTGTCAATTGGTGAAAGAGGAATTGCGAAGATTGATGAGGAAAAATGTGTGGGATGTGGGCTTTGTGCAAAAGCCTGCCCACAGCATCTGATTCAGGTAGTTCCAACAGAAAATACCATTCAGCCACAGTGTGCTAACCTTGACAAAGGCCCAAAAGCGATTCAGGGATGTGCAGTAAGCTGTATTGGATGCAGAATCTGTGAGAAATACTGTCCATGTAAGGCAATCAAAGTTGTGGATAACCACGCTGTCATTTGTCAGGAAAAATGCATCGCCTGTGGTATGTGTGCCGTCAAATGTCCACGGGGTGTTATTCACGATAAAAATGGTATTTTATCCATAAGATAAGAGAGGAGGAGAACTATGGCAACAGAATATTGTTTTACTGTCAATGGAATGCGCCGGACAACAACAGAAAAAAAGTCTCTTCTTCGCTATCTTAGAGATGACCTTCATTTATTTTCCGTAAAAGATGGATGTAGTGAAGGTGCCTGCGGAACCTGTACGATTATTGTTGACGGGGTTGCAGTAAAAGCCTGCGTTTTAACGACAGATAAATCTGTGGGAAGAAACATTGTAACGGTAGAGGGACTGACAGAAAGAGAGCAGGATGCATTTGTCTATGCATTTGGTTCGAAAGGTTCTGTACAGTGTGGTTTCTGCATTCCGGGAATGGTTATGGCAGGAAAAGCACTTATTGATCAGAATCCAGACCCAACAGAAGAAGAAATTAAATACGCATTAAGAGGTAATATCTGCCGCTGTACCGGTTATAAAAAGATTATCGAGGGAATTCAGCTTACCGCAGCAATTCTTCGAGGAGATGCAGAGATTGATTATGACCATGAAAGAGGAGACCAGTACGGTGTCGGACAGAGAGCATTCCGTGTCGATGTGCGAAAGAAAGTGCTTGGATACGGCAAATATCCAGACGATATTGTTATGGATGGTATGGTACATTTATCTGCAGTACGCAGCAAATACCCTCGTGCAAGAGTGTTAAAGATTGATGCGTCAAAAGCAGAGGCACTTCCAGGTGTGCTTGGTGTACTCACAGCAAAAGATGTGCCAAATAATAAAGTGGGACATATTCAGCAGGACTGGGATGTTATGATCGCTGAAGGCGATATTACAAGAATGATTGGGGATACCATCTGTGTTGTTGTAGCAGAGACTGAAGAAATCCTTGAAAAGGCAAAGAAGCTTGTAAAAGTAGATTACGAAAAGCTAGAGCCGATCCGCAATGTCCATGAGGCGATGGCAGAGGATGCCCCGCAGATTCATTCAAGTGGAAACTTATGCCAGCAGCGTCACGTTACAAGAGGAGATGCCAAAACTGCTTTAGAGAAGGCAGCCTATAAAGTAACCCGTTCATTTACAACACCATTTACAGAACACGCATTTCTTGAACCAGAATGTGCGGTTTCTTTCCCATATAAAGATGGAATTAAAATATTAAGTACGGATCAGGGAGCATTTGATACAAGAAAAGAAGTATCCATTATGTTTGGTTGGGATCCGGAAAAGATTGTAGTAGAAAATCAGCTTATCGGTGGTGGCTTCGGTGGAAAAGAAGACGTTACCGTACAGCATTTAACTGCACTTGCAGCATATAAATACCAGCGTCCGGTCAAGGCCAAGTTCACAAGACAGGAGTCTCTATTCTTCCACCCGAAACGCCATGCAATGGAAGGAACCTTCACTCTTGGCTGTGATGAAAATGGTATTTTTACTGGCCTTGACTGTGAGATTTATTTTGATACAGGAGCTTATGCTTCCCTGTGTGGACCGGTTCTTGAAAGAGCCTGCACGCACTCCGTAGGGCCATACTGTTACCAGAATACAGATATCCGAGGATTTGGATATTATACGAACAATCCGCCAGCCGGAGCGTTCCGTGGATTTGGAGTATGTCAGAGTGAGTTCGCGTTAGAGTCCATTATTAACCTTCTTGCAGAACAGGTAGGCATCTCTCCGTGGGAGATCCGATACCGTAACGCGATTGAGCCAGGAAAGGTTCTTCCAAACGGACAGATTGCCGACTGTTCTACTGCCTTAAAAGAGACATTAGAGGCTGTAAAAGATGTGTACGAAGCTAATAAAGACCATGCAGGAATCGCCTGTTCTATGAAGAATGCCGGTGTAGGCGTAGGGCTTCCGGATAAAGGAAGATGCAACCTTGTGATTGAAGATGGTGTCTGCGTGATTTATGCGGCTGCCTCTGATATCGGACAGGGATGTGCTACTGTATTTTGTCAGGATGTGGCACAGGCAACCGGACTTCCACTTTCAAAAATCCGCAACGCTGTTTGCAATACAGAGAATGCACCAGATTCCGGTACAACTTCTGGTTCAAGACAGACTCTTCTTACTGGTGAAGCAGTAAGAGGAGCGGCAGTGAAGCTTGCCGATGCAATGAAAGAAGTCGATAATGACTTAGAGAAATTAAACGGCAAGAATTATTTCTATGAATATTATGAGCCAACCGATAAACTTGGTGCAAATGTGCCATATCCAAAGAGCCATATCGCATATGGATTTGCGACACATGTTGTTATCCTTGATAAAAAAGGAAAAGTAACCGAAGTGTATGCGGCACACGACTCTGGAAAGGTAGTGAATCCAACCTCTATTCAGGGACAGATTGAGGGAGGCGTACTCATGGGAATGGGCTATGCTTTAACCGAAGACTGGCCACTTAAAGACTGCGTTCCTCAAGTAACTTACGGAACACTTGGCTTACTCCGTTCTACACAGATTCCAAATATTCATGCTATCTATGTAGAAAAAGAGAAGTTATTAGATGTTGCCTATGGTGCAAAGGGAATTGGCGAGATTGCAACAATTCCTACTGCCCCTGCTGTACAGGGAGCTTATTATGCCCTTGATGGCAAATTTAGAACAAAATTACCATTAGAGGATACTTTCTATCGTCCAAAAGAAGAAGAGTAATTCTGATAGCGTGTTTGAAAAATCAAAAATCAATCTGTACATCTTGCTGAAACTATTTTTCAAACATGCTATCGTGAAATCAGCTAATGCTGATTTCATCTGTAAACATAAAGTAAAAAACTCTATAAAATATCATCTTATCAGTAAACAGATAGGACGATAAGTGATAAAATTTGTATTTCTATCTTTTTCTTTTACAAAATGAAATAATATAGAAATAATATAGTAAATTAATTATAATCCCTATTTTAAATAAAAAATTTGTTAAAAAAGCTACAGAAATGTAGCTTTTTTTGGTACTATAGTTTATAATACTTACAAATAAGTAAATTTGTGAAAGAAAAGGGAGAAAACTATGTTTGTTAGCAATGTAGGCGGAATTATTGCAGCGGCAAGTAAGGAGAGCGCACATCCTTTGCGAAAGACGGGAAAGATTCCAGCTATTAAAAGAATTGTCCTTTCCATGCAGCAGGCAGGTCTGTTTCCAATAGTAGTAGTTGTAGGAGCTGATGACTACGAGAGCAGATATCAGCTAAATAATCTTAATGTAGTATTTTTAATTTTAGAAGAGTCGGACGAAAAGAGAGAACTATTTCATTCGGTAAAAGCTGGTCTTTCTTATTTACAGGATAAATGCTTAAGTGTTGTATTTACCCCGGTAAATGCCCCCATGTTCATTCCGAAGACCATCGTGGAGATGCGAAAATATCACGATGATATCGTCGTACCTTCTTATAAGAAAAAAGCTGGGCATCCAGTGCTCATTTCCAATGAAATGATTCCTGATATCCTTGCCTATGATGGTGAAAACGGACTGCGGGGAGCCATCGAAAAATATGCAGGCAGAAGAGTATTTGTTGAGGTAGATGATATTGGAGTATTATCACTTAATCAGGAGGATGATGAACTGCAAAGCCGGATTGAAGAACATAATAAATCCATCCTTCATCCAATCCTTACTTTTGGAATTGGACACGAAACCCCGTTCTTCAATGCCCGTTTAAAATTATTACTTTTTTTAATAGAAGACTTGAATAATGTAAGAAAAGCCTGTGATACAATGGCATTATCTCCAGGAAAAGCCTGGGATATGATTAATGAACTAGAAGACAAACTAGGCTATACTGTCGTAAAAAGACGCCGAGGCGGACGAAATGGAGGAAAAACCTTCCTCACTGAAGACGGCCGTCAGTTCTTGATCACCTGCCAGAGATTTGAAGAACAGGTCATAAGTTTTTCAGAACAAAAATTCGAGAAAATGTTTCTCGAAAGCCATATGCTGGAAAAGAAAGAAGAGGAATAGGTAAAACAGATGTAATAGATAAACAGACGCTCCCCCAAATCTCTTTCGTAGATAACAAATTCATCTTTCCCGTATTTTGCCAAAGTCAGAAGGTGCTGAAAACAAAGAGCCCCTATCTGTGGCCTCGGAGTTGCCAGAGTACGATATGGTCAAAAGTTCCTCCTTAAATATATTGATTTTGCGACTTTTGTGTTTTTTACAACGGAGTCAAAATCAATATATTTAAGGAGAAACTTTTGACTAGATATCTTCTCGTAACGAAGAAAGTCACAGATAGGGGCTCTTTGTTTTCAGCACCTTCGTCTCTTTTCAAATACCTCCAAAGAAGAATTTGCTAATCTGCCGTTATACCACTATAATAAAGACAACAAAAAACTTTTCATCACACCTAACAAAAAGTTTGTAGTCTATTTTTATGGAGGAAAACAATGGAGAAAATCAAATGGATTTTGAATCAGATGCCAAAGAATGAAGATAAGAATCTTGCGGTAATGGCACTTGATAATGTAAATCAGGCAAGAAAGTTTCACCGCAGCTTTCCACAGTACTCAGTAACACCATTAGCAAAGCTTGATGGAATGGCTGGACAGCTTGGACTCGGCGGTTTATTTGTGAAAGACGAAAGCTATCGTTTTGGATTAAATGCGTTCAAAGTACTTGGCGGTTCTTTCGCAATGGCAAAATATATTGCAAAAGAGATGGGTAAAGATGTTAGTGAGATGACATATGATTATCTGACAAGCAAGAAATTCCGCGATGACTTTGGACAGGCAACATTCTTTACTGCAACAGACGGAAATCATGGACGTGGTGTTGCATGGGCAGCAAATAAGCTTGGACAGAAAGCCGTTGTACATATGCCAAAGGGAAGCACACAGACAAGATTTGATAATATTGCGAAAGAAGGTGCTTCTGTAACAATCGAAGAGTTAAATTATGATGATTGTGTAAGACTTGCAGCAAAAGAAGCAGCAGAGACACCACATGGTGTTATCGTTCAGGATACTGCATGGGACGGATACGAAGAGATTCCTTCCTGGATTATGCAGGGATACGGAAGTATGGCTGGTGAGGCTGCAGAGCAGTTAAGAGAAGTAGAAGTAAACAGACCTACTCATGTATTTGTACAGGCAGGTGTAGGAAGTCTTGCAGGCGGTGTTGTTGGTTACTTTGCAAACCTTTATCCAAACAACCCACCTAAATTTATCGTAATGGAAGCTGGCGCAGCAGATTGCCTTTATAAAGGAGCAGAAGCTGGAGATGGCGAACCAAGAATCGTTGGTGGAGATCTTCAGACAATCATGGCAGGTCTTGCCTGTGGCGAACCAAATACAATTGGATGGGATATTTTAAGAAACCATGTTTCCGCATTTATTTCCTGTCCAGACTGGGTATCTGCAAAGGGTATGAGAATGCTTGCAGCTCCAGTAAAAGGAGATCCATCCGTAACATCCGGAGAATCCGGAGCGGTAGGAATGGGAGTTATTTCTTCTATTATGACAGACGATGCTTACAAAGAACTCAGAGAAGCATTGGAGTTAGATAACTCCAGTCAGGTGCTCATGTTCTCCACAGAGGGAGATACAGACCCTGATAAATATAAGAAGATTGTATGGGGCGGCGAATACCCAACCGTATAAAAATATCTTTTAGATAAATGAAATAAAGAAAATTTAAGGGCAGTGTGGTCGGAGAGAAATTAATATTCCCAATTTTCAGACTCCGTGAAATTTACCAACTGTGGATGAATGCAATATTTAGGAGGATAAAAATGGCATTAGATTTTCAGAAAATTAATGAAGCAGCAGAAAATTACAGAGCAGACATGGCAGCATTTCTTCGTGCGATGATTTCTCATCCAAGCGAAAGCTGTGAGGAAAAAGAAGTTGTTGCCTGCATCAAAGCAGAGATGGAGAAGTTAAACTTTGATAAAGTAGAAGTTGACGGATTAGGAAACGTTATCGGATGGATGGGAGATGGCGAAAAGATTATCGCAATCGACTCTCACATTGATACAGTAGGTATCGGTAACATTGATAACTGGGAACAGGATCCATACAAAGGATATGAAACAGATGAAATCATCTACGGACGTGGCGGTTCTGACCAGGAAGGTGGAATGGCAAGTGCTGTATACGGTGCTAAAATCATGAAAGACTTAGACCTCATTCCAGAAGGTTATAAGATTATGATTGTTGGTAGTGTACAGGAAGAAGACTGTGACGGAATGTGCTGGCAGTACATTTACAACAAAGACAAAATCGTTCCTGAGTTTGTAATTTCCACAGAGCCTACAGATGGTGGTATTTACAGAGGACATCGTGGAAGAATGGAAATCCGTGTAGACGTTAAAGGTGTTTCCTGCCACGGTTCTGCTCCAGAAAGAGGAGACAATGCAATTTACAAGATGGCTGACATCATCGCTGATGTAAGGGCATTAAATAACAACGGATGTGACGAAAGCACAGACATCAAAGGCCTTGTTAAGATGCTCAGCCCTAAATACAACCCAGAACATTACGAAGATGCACAGTTTTTAGGAAGAGGAACATGTACAGTATCTCAGATTTTCTACACATCTCCTAGCCGTTGTGCTGTAGCAGATAGCTGTGCAATCTCCATCGACCGTCGTATGACTGCTGGTGAGACATGGGATTCCTGCTTAGACGAAATCCGCGCACTTCCTAGCGTTCAGAAATACGGTGATGATGTTAAAGTTTCCATGTATATGTATGACCGTCCATCATGGACAGGAGAAGTATACGAGACAGAATGTTACTTCCCAACATGGATCAACAAAGAAAATGCTGCTCATGTTCAGGCATTAGTAGACGCTCATAAGGGACTCTTCGGAGATAAACGTATGGGACCAGATTCTACAAAAGAACTTAGAAACCGTCCATTAATCGACAAATGGACATTCTCTACAAACGGTGTAGCAATTCAGGGACGTTACGGAATCCCATGTGTAGGATTCGGACCTGGAGCTGAATCACAGGCACACGCACCAAACGAAATTACATACAAAGATGATTTAGTAAGATGTGCAGCAGTTTACGTTGCAGCAGCAAACCTTTACAACGAAGACAACAAGACAGATGATGTTTCACAGTTCCGCGCTGGAAAAACAAATAACGACATTAAATAATTTATCTTTTACCTTAGATAAATAAAATAAACAAGTTAATAAAAGAGTATTTCAAAATAAGGAGAATAAAAATGGACAAGAAATTACAGGGTTATATTGACAAATTAAACAAATTAAACTTCAAAGAAATGTACAACGGAGACTTCTTCCTTACATGGGAAAAGACAGATGACGAATTAGAAGCAGTATTTACTGTTGCTGAAGCACTTCGTTACATGAGAGAGAACAACATCTCTACAAAAGTATTTGAATCTGGATTAGGAATTTCTTTGTTCCGTGACAACTCTACAAGAACTCGTTTCTCTTTCGCTTCCGCTTGTAACCTTCTTGGATTAGAAGTACAGGATTTAGATGAGACAAAGAGTCAGATTGCTCATGGTGAAACTGTAAGAGAAACAGCAAACATGATTTCCTTCATGGCAGACGTTATTGGTATCCGTGACGATATGTACATCGGAAAAGGAAACAAATACATGCATGAAGTAGTAGATTCTGTAACACAGGGAAACAAAGATGGTGTTCTTGAGCAGAAACCTACATTAGTTAACCTTCAGTGCGATATCGACCATCCAACACAGTGTATGGCAGATATGCTTCACATCATCAATACATTTGGTGGTGTAGAGAATCTTAAAGGTAAAAAAGTTGCTATGACATGGGCTTACTCTCCAAGTTATGGTAAACCATTAAGCGTACCTCAGGGTGTTGTTGGCTTAATGACAAGATTTGGTATGGACGTTGTACTTGCACATCCAGAAGGATATGACATCATGCCAGAGGTAGAAGAAGTTGCTAAGAAAAACGCAGCAGAAAACGGCGGAAGCTTCACAAAGACAAACTCTATGGCAGAAGCTTTCAAAGATGCTGATATCGTATATCCAAAGAGCTGGGCTCCTTTTGCAGCTATGGAAAAACGTACAGACTTATATGCAGAAGGTGACCAGGCTGGAATCGATGCATTAGAGAAAGAATTACTTGCGCAGAACGCAGAGCATAAAGACTGGTGCTGTACAGAAGAACTTATGTCTACAACTAAAGACGGAAAAGCTCTCTATCTTCACTGCTTACCAGCAGACATCAATGGTGTATCCTGCAAAGACGGAGAAGTTGAAGCTTCTGTATTTGACAGATACCGTGATCCATTATACAAAGAAGCAAGCTACAAACCATACATCATCGCAGCTATGATTCTTCTTGCAAAACAGAAAGATATCACTGGAACATTAGAAGCATTAGCAGACAAAGCTACCCCAAGACACTTCGGTGAATAATTTAAGTCGTTTATTAATTCGCAGGGGGTATAGTTAGAGTGAGTAAAAGAATCGTCATCGCTTTAGGGGGAAATGCACTTGGAAGCAACCTTGAAGAGCAGATGAAAGCCGTAAAGAATACAGCAGTTGCGATTGCTGATTTAATTGAAGAGGGAAACGAAATTGTTATCGCGCATGGAAATGGACCACAGGTTGGGATGATTCAGAATGCGATGACAGAACTCAGAAGATCAAATCCTGAAAAGTATGTACAGTCTCCGTTATCTGTATGTGTGGCAATGAGTCAGGGATATATCGGATATGACCTTCAGAATGCACTTCGCGAAGAGTTATTAGATCGTGGAATTCAGAAAGACTGTGCGACAATGCTTACACAGGTTGAAGTAAGTCCGGATGATCCGGCATTTAAAAATCCAACCAAACCAATCGGTTCCTTTATGACAAAAGAAGAAGCAGATGAGCTTGTAAGGGAGAAGGGTTATAAGGTAATCGAAGATTCCGGACGAGGCTACCGCAGAGTGGTAGCTTCCCCGAAACCAGTATCTATTGTAGAGATTGACACAATCAAAGCATTAGTAGAAAGCAACCACGTTGTCATCGCATGTGGTGGTGGTGGAATTCCTGTATTTAAAACAGGAGGACATCACTTAAAAGGTGCAGCCGCAGTAATCGACAAAGATTTTGCCGCTGAGAAACTTGCAGAACAGTTAAATGCAGACTGTCTGATTATACTTACTGCTGTGGAAAAAGTAGCCATCCATTTTGGCACACCAGAACAGGAGGCACTTTCCGAGCTTACACCAGAACTTGCTGAGAAATACATTGAAGAAGGTGAGTTCCCAGCAGGTTCCATGCTTCCAAAGGTACAGGCAGCCGTAGCATTTACCCAGTCTGGAGAGGGAAGAACATCTCTTATCACCTTACTTGAGAAGGCAAAAGATGGAATTGCCGGAAAGACGGGAACATTAATTCATCAGTAGAGGAGCAAATGTTATGAATAAAGCATTACATACAGACAATGCACCTGCTGCTATCGGACCATATTCCCAGGCAGTACAGGCAGAGAAAACAATTTATGTATCTGGTCAGCTTCCAGTAGATCCTGCGACAGGAGAATTTGCTGGAGAAGACATTAAGGCACAGACAAAACAGAGCCTTACAAACATCAAGAACATCCTTGCATCTGCAGGAGCAGATATGAGTGATGTAACAAAGACTACAGTTTTACTTCAGGACATTGCAGACTTTGGAGCAATGAACGAAGTATATGCAGAATTTTTCACAGAACCATATCCAGCACGCGCAGCTTTTCAGGTTGCCGCTCTTCCAAAGGGCGCAAAAGTAGAGATTGAAGCGGTAGCTGTAATTTCTGAGAAATAATTACGATGAATAACTATTCAGAATCAACTCCTATAGTGTCTATAGTGCTTATGAAAAATACACCTGATTCTGAATAGTTAAAATAATCATACGAGAACCATATCAGGAGAAGGGAAACCCGCCAGAATCAGGAAAAGGGAAACCCGCCATTACGATATGTTCTTATAAAGAAAGACTTCCCGTTGATACAGATTGTACTGTGATAACGGGATTCTTTTATATTCTCAACTTGTAATGATTATACGAAAAGGAGAAGAACATATGAAATGGCTTATAAAAAACGGAACCATTGCTTCAGAAGAAAAAACATTTCTGGCTGACTTGTTATTAGAAGATGACAAAATCATAAAAATCGATACGAACATAGAAGACGCGGAAGCAAAGTGTATTGATGCAGAAGGATGTTATGTTATGCCGGGTGCAGTAGATATTCATACACATATGGATTTGGATGTCGGGATTGCAAGGGCTATTGATGACTTTTATACAGGAACGATTGCTGCGGCCTGTGGTGGTACAACAACTATCATTGACCATATGGCATTTGGACCAAAAGGCTGCAATCTGATGCATCAGGTAAAGGAATATCACAAGCTTGCAGATCATAATGCTGTAGTTGATTACGGATTCCACGGCGTTTTTCAGCATGTTAATGATGATATATTAAAAGAAATGAAAAAAGTTGTCAAAGACGAGGGAATCACCAGCTTTAAAATTTATATGACCTATGACTATAAACTTTCTGATGAAGACATCGTTCGTGTATTAAAACAGGCAAAAGAAGATGGTATTTTAATTACGGTTCATTGTGAAAATGATGGTATCGTATCTTACTTCCGAAAGAAATTTGTGGGAGAAGGGAAAACAGAAGTAAGATATCATCCATTAAGCAGGCCAAATGAAGCAGAAGCAGAAGCTGTAAACCGTATGTTATATCTTGCAAGTGCTATAGGAGATGCTCCTGTATACATCGTACATCTTTCGACAAAAGAGGGATTAGAAGAAATTCGTCAGGCAAAGAAACGAGGACAGAAACATATCGGAGTGGAGACTTGTCCACAGTATCTATTGCTTACAGATGACTTGTATGATGATTCATCTGAAGGGTTAAAGGCAGTGATGGCTCCACCACTGCGAAAGCCAGCAGATAATGAGGCATTATGGGATGGCCTTAAAAACAATGAAATTGATACTGTAGCAACCGATCACTGTCCATTTACTTTCAAAAGGCAAAAGCAGCAGGGAGCAGATGATTTTACAAAATGTCCAAGTGGCGCGCCGGGAGTAGAAGAAAGATTATCTTTATTATATTCTGAGGGTGTGTGCAAAGGGAAAATTTCCATGGAACAGCTTGTAAAATACGCCTGTACCAATCCAGCAAAGGTCGGAGGAGTCTATCCACAAAAAGGTACACTCTCTGTCGGTTCTGATGCAGATATTGTGATCTTTAATCCAAAGAAAAAATGGACAATGACAAAGAAAAAAATGTATGGTGCTGCCGATTATACCTGTTATGAGGGACGAGAGATCGAAGGTAAAATCGACCTTGTAATGCAGAGAGGAAAGATTCTTGTAAAAGACGGAGAATTCCTCGGTGAAAGAGGAGACGGTAAATATTTAAAGAGAGGAAAAAGCAGCATCGTCTAAAAAAATACAAAAGGGGCAGCAAAACTTATAAGCAGAATAATACGAATATTTTGAAAGTTTCTTGAGAGGTGTTATAAGTAGAAATGGAAACATATGAAGAGAGTGTTGAACTTACCAGAACATTTGTCAAAATAGAAAGTACAAATCCTGGAACAGAAGAAGCAGCAATGAGAGAGGCTATCCTTGCTTATCTAAAGGATACTTCCTGCGAAATCCAGCTTGACGATGTAGGAAATGGCAGAAAAAATGTAATTGCCACATTGTGGCCGGAAAATACAAAAGAAGAAAGTATAAAAGAAAAATACAAAGAAGTTCCAATGTTTATATTTATCTGCCATATGGATACTGTCGTTGTAGGAGAGGGGTGGACGAAGAATCCATTTGGAGCAGAAATAGAAGAGCAGAATGGAATTTTACGAATGTATGGCAGAGGAAGCTGCGATATGAAGTCCGGACTTGCCTGTGCATTAGCGACTTTTAAAAAGACGGCAAGACGCCTTGAAAAAGGAGAAATTTCTTTAAAATGTCCGCTTCGAATGATATGCACTATCGATGAGGAGGGCGATATGACCGGCTCCGACCATATCGTAGAACAGGAATTCGTAAAAAAAGAAGATTATGTTTTAGACTTAGAACCGACGGATGGTGAGATTCAGATGGCACATAAAGGCAGACTATGGTTTCACGTTCATGTAAAAGGAATTACCGCTCATGCCAGCAAGCCAGAAAAAGGAGCGGATGCAATATTTGCAGCATCAAAGTTTATCGTACAAATACAAGAAATATTTGAGCATTTTCCAGTGCATGAAGAACTTGGCTACTCTACCATTACATTTGGCCAGATTCAAGGCGGCTATCAGCCTTATGTAGTACCAGATGCCTGCACAATTTTCATTGACTGCCGGTTAGCACCTCCGGTAACCGATCAAATCGTTGTTCAACATTTTAATAAAATCATTAAAGAAATCGAAACCCAGATACCAGGAATAAAGATTTCCTACGATATTACGGGAAACCGCCCATATATCGAGAAAAATCCAGATTCTATACTTCTTAAAAACTTAAAAGAAGCCGTAGAGGCAGAAACAAAACAAAAAGCAGTCGTTAAAGCCTTTACCGGCTACACAGATACCGCAGTCATCGCCGGAAGACTGCACAATACAGAATGTATGTCCTACGGTCCAGGAAGCCTGCAGTATGCACATAAACCAGATGAATTTGTAGAGATTCGGGATATAATAAGGTGTGAAAAAGTAATGAATCATTTGGTAATGTCCCTGTGTGAAGAGAGATAAACAGACTGACAGACGAAACTCTGAGGAAATATGAGATATGCTTCCTTCGGTTTGTCTCCTCCCTGGTAAAAATCAAGAAACCTCCCCTCTTTTCTTTTGTGTAAAAATGCTTTATTATTATACAAGATATTTGAAATGAGGTGAACATAATGTTTTGTAGCAATTGTGGTGCAGAAGCAGAAGGTAATTTCTGTAAGAACTGTGGTGCTCCGCTTCCAAAAGAAGAGCCATCTACAGAGAAAAGCAATGAATCCATTGATGCGGAATATAAGGTATATGATGAGGAAGAAGACCAGAAACAAAAAGACAAACAGAAAAATGTAAAAGTCACGATAAAGAATAAAAGAGGCGGCTCATCAAGAAACACAACAACGACAAAGAGAAAGCGCCGTTCCGCTTTAAGTAGTGGTGGAGATGCTGTGTCAAATGCAGCCTCCACAGCAGGTAATGTTGTAGGAAAGAGTGTAAAGACAGCAGGAAATATCCTTTTTACCGGTTTACATTGGCTTTGCGCCTTATTAATGATTGGTATTGTATTACAGATTTTTAAGAATGTCTGGAACTATACCAGCGTAAGTACAATTATGGGACTGGCATCATCAAGAGATATAGACACCATTGTATTTATCGGCGGAAGTGCTTTCTTCATCCTGTTTGGAATCATTGAAGCACTGTGGATTCTTGGTTCTAAAAAAGTAATGGACATGGGAGTACTTAGAAACATAGATACCGGAAGAGGAATTTTCGCATTTGGATTATTCTTAGTAATTACGGTACTTACTCCATTTATTGATGGATTCCTTACTTTTGGATATAATGGAATGGCTGGCGGCCAGTGGATTTTACATGCATTTACCGGAAACAATGGTATATTTTACTGTGCAGTACTTGGATTAGTAATCTCTTTCATTCGCAAAATGAGAGGAAGCATTCGGGGAATGATAGCATAGCGGCTTCTGATTTGCGAGGCTGCAAAGCAGACGGACTCCTGAAGCTAAATAAAGCATATTTGTGACTTTAGTCGCGGCAGTTTGAATGTTCGCTTAAAGCGCTCGCATCCAAACCTTGCTCCGAGGCCACAAATATGCTTTATTTATCTTCAGGAGTTCTGTGCGTTGGCAGCTCAGAAAACCAGTTGGAATAAATTCTGAATTCGTTTAGGCAGACAAAACACAGCCCATAGGATATTATATTCCCTGTGGGTGTCTCCTTTGCTGCGCAAATCAAAATTTAAAAGCACACCTTGCATCCGCGGTTCTTCGGACAACTAGAAATAGAACCATGATAAATCGTTCTTGATCGACTCAAAGTCGGACAATTTGGTGTGCGATGATAAACTGCACCGCCTGGTGTCCAATAAACAGTACTGCCGTTTGTTTTTGAAGAACCACTACCAGAACCGCTCTTATTAGAGGAACTTTTCTTAGCGGCTTTCTTTTTCGCAGTAACAGTAACTTTGCAGGTTGCCTTTTTACCGGATTTTGTGTAGATAGTAATTCGAACTTTACCAGCTTGTCGAGCGCTAATTACTCCTTTTTTAGAGACAGTAGCAACCTTTTTATTAGAAGATTTGCATTTTTTTACAGAATCGCCTTTGGCATAAGATGCCTTTAAACGATATGATTTTCCGGCAGTTAAGGAAATAGTTTTCTTATTTAGCTTCACAAATGGTTTTAATTTAGGAATAGAAACCGTTTGTGTTTTATCACAGATCCAACATTCTCTTTTTTTTGTTCCTGTTTTAAAAACCGTAGATTTTTTTACGATCCACCAGTCGCTCCAGTCATGCTTTCCGGTAGCAGGAATGGTGAGTCGTTGTTCTTCATCACAGTTATAACAGTAACGACTAGTTACCCCACTATGGCCACAATCAGGAGAACTTACTTCCGTCCAATCGCTCCAATCATGAGTACATGTCTCACTGGCAAATACCGCAGGAGCAGGTACAAGCATAAAAATAACAAGTAACAGACTTAAAATTCTTTTTTTCATACAAAAACCTCCTTGTCTTTTGCATATATTCTCGGAAAATCTGCTGTAAAAATTCCAAGAGCATATTTGTAAAAAATGACGTTACTATTTCCTGTACACAGAAAAGATATTAAAGACTATGTTTAGAAAATAAACATAGTTCTTTAAAATTTATTATACAATATATATAATATATAAAACAATAAAAATTTTTGCTATTTTACTATTACATATAGGCAAGTCAAATCATCCCCTCTATTCCCAGTCATTCTCGAGTAAGCAGAAGACATCAGCTTCTGTCCCCAAATCTCCTCCTCCTGTTTAATTCATCTTCTCCAGCCACAGCACAGAAGCCATTGCCCCCAATAAGGCATATTTGTGGTCTCGGAGCAAGTGTTGGATGCGAGCGCGTGGAGCGAACATTCAACGCGCCGCGACTAAAAGCACAAATATGGCTTATGAAGTTCACTGGCTTCGTCTGTAGTTCGCTTAATGAATTAAATAGTAACACATAACATATTTGTGAATAGAATAAATATATTCAATTCTCAATGGAGGCCATCATGAGCAACTATTATCCAGATATCAGCCACTATCATCCTGTACGTAACTGGGGAAAAGTAAAGAGCAATTGTCCGTTTCTTATTGCAAAAGCGACCCAGGGGACATCTTATATTGATGAAACGCTAGATACGAATATAAGAGAATGTGAAAGAAGAGGTATTCCATATTGGTTATATGCATTTTTGAACAGAGGGGATGAGACTGCACAGACCAGATTTTTAGTGGAAGTGTGTAAAGAGCGGGTAGAAAAACATTTTATAGGATATGTGCTTGATGTGGAATCCGGAAATACGGAAGACGGAGTGGAGAGTGCCCTGAATTATTTGAAAAGGCAGAGACACAAGATGATGCTTTATACAATGTATTCTGAATATGAAAGATATGAGAGAATTATTCGGCGCCGCCCGAAAAGATGTGCCTGGTGGGAAGCGCGTTACGGCTTAAATGACGCTGTGTACCGCCCTAGATATAGTGCGCACAAAGGTGCAGATCTGCAGCAATTTACTTCCAATGGAATCTGTCCTGGAATACCCGGAAGAGTAGATTTAAATCGGATTACCGGACAGGGGAAGAAAGAACACTGGTTTCGGAAAGCAGGAAAATGTGACTAGAGCGTGTCTGAAACACGCTCTAAAAAATGCATGAAAAAAACAGAAGCAGTTTTGTAAAATATTTGGTATAATAGATATATAAAATTTGTAAAGAAAAGTAGGGGATTGTTATGAACAAAGGAAAAAATAAAGGAAAGATACAAAAGAGCAGGCAAAATGCAGAGGGAAGAGAGGCGGGCTCTTTTTTAGGGAAAGCGTTTGATTCCTATCATAAATTTCTTTCCAACAAGGTCATAAATTTTGTGATAAATATGATTTTAGCAATTGGAACCGTACTTCCTTTTATGATGAAAATGTGCAATAAAGTTGCATTTACTTATGAGGTAAATGATGATGCAGCTATTGTACAGATTTTAGATGGTTCTTATACAGGAACTCCGGATGGACATGCGATTTTTATAAAATATCCACTATCATGGATCATAGCAAAGTTATACGAGTTAAATCCAAAGCTGCCCTTTACGGTTCCGGCAGATAATGGGACAAACTGGTATGTGACAGCAATTGTTTTATTGGAAGTTTTTGCACTTACGGTGGTATTATTTCGAATATTAAATTATTTCCGGTGTAACAGAATTTTGATATGCTTTTTCTACACTCTTGCATTTGTTTATGTGTGGATGCCTTGTTTCTTTCATCTGACATTTTCTACAGTTGCTGCATTTCTTGGATGCATGAGTCTGTTATTTACTGGATTTGCAAAAAAAGAGGAACTGTGGAGACCGTGGAATTTACTTTGTCTTGGTATTTTAGGAATATCGGCATATTGTATGAGAAAACAGTGCTTTTATATGGTCATTCCATTTTTGCTGATTGAAATATGGTACAAATACAGAATGGATTTCTTTCGTTCTGTTAAACCGTGGTTCATTTTCGGAGTCTGTGGTGTTTTGGGAGCTGGTATATTGTTTTTAAATACCCAGATGTATGGTTCAATGGGCTGGAAAAATTATTTTATTTATAATCATGCAAGGGCTTATATGCAGGATTATACGGGGATGCCGGATTATGAAGAAAACGAAGATTTTTATCAATCCATTGGTGTGAGTGAAAATGCACAAAAAGTATTTAAAAGTTATAGTTACTGTCTGTATGATGACTTCTCTACAGAAACTATCGAGAAAATTTATAATTATCAGAAGACACAAGAGCCTCAGTTATCATTAGAGCAAAAAGCAGAGAATGCAAAAGAAAAAGCATATCGTTATTGCGTGAAGAAAAAGCAGACAGGAGAATTCTTGAAGTTTTCTGGATTTTATGTGTGGTTCCTGATTGTTCCACTCACGGCAGTCACGTTGTTATTTAAATGGAAAAATGGATTTTTAAGATGGGTTTCGACCTTTCTTTATGGAGGAACCTGTGCATTTCTTATTTATATAGAATGGATTTACCTTGCAATGAACGGACGTTTTCCGCAAAGAGTAGAAGAAAGTATTCGGTTATTGATGCTGAGCGTTGGATTTATGATTGTATGTCATTTGCTTTCTTTTTGGAAAGATACTTCATTTATCCGTATTTCTGTTGTTATTCAATGTATTTTACTGGCAGTTATTTTACATATGGGAGTAAATGGAAGTGATAGAATACAAGCGATACAGGGAATACAGGCTGGAAGAGAGGCAGGCAGTGGACAAAAAGCAGAAATTGCAGCCTACTGCGGAAAACATAAAGAAAATTATTATATTTTAGATACACAAAGTTTTGGCAAGCCTTCTGGTGTAAAAGATGATCTTCATCAGGGAAACTGGTATATGTCGGGAAGCTGGACAGCATATTCTCCATTATATGAAGAAAAACTTGCGAAAGATGGAATTTCTAATTTAGGAACAGGATTTTTATTAAAAAAGAATGTATACATTATAACAAAAGGAAAGAAAAATATTTTGAATTTATTAGGACAGGAAGATACAGAGCATCTTACATATAAAGCGGTGGATGAAATAGAAGCCAGCGGGAATCTGTTTTTTGCAGTATATAAAGTGTCACGAAGTGTAAAATAAAGGAGAAAAAGTCATGCCCAAATTATATAAAAAATTAATAGATATTATCGCGTTGCTTTGTCTGGCTGCTATTTTCCTTTTTACATTTTCCTATTTAAAAAGCTGGTGGACGGAAGAAATAGGAGAGAAGAGGCAGGAACAAAATATCTGGAAAGAGAAAAGAACAGGAACCTGGTGTACGATAAAGAGTAATTCTTTAGATGGTGTCCCAATTTATGATGAGGCAGGAGGAAGTGTACCGATTGGTTCCCTGCCAGAAGGAAAACTTTGTGAATTAACAGATAGCACGATAAAAGAAGGAAAGAAATGGGGAAAGGTAAAATATGCCGGCCTTTCCGGCTGGATGAAAATGTCGTATCTTAAGTATATTTGCCAGGAATCAATTAGTATACAAAAAGACAGTCAGATTTATATTAATGTTTCAACAGAAAAGGGGATTCGTATGTATCAAGAACCAGATGTTACCTTTGATGCAGTATTAAAGGGAATTCCTTATGGTGCAGAATTTATCGTCCAGGAAACCAGGGACGGCTGGGGTAAAGTAAGTAATAATGGAAGAACCGGCTGGATAAATCTTTATTATGCAGGATGCTATCCAGAGAGCAGTAAAGCAGCCTGGAAAGTAGAGACATTAAGCAGTGCCCAGCAGATTAACTTTCGGGAAAAACCGGGAGAGGATCAAAGAAGTATCGCAAAAGTCCCTGAAAATACGTATCTTGAAATGAAAGAATTTAAAAACGGTTGGGGAAGAACGGAGTATGGAGGACAGGAAGGCTGGGTAAAATTATCGTATCTGACACCATGCAAAAAGAAAAAATGATAAAAAGACTCGTTTGATTCACTAAGTATTGCATCAAATGAAAAAGCGTTATAGAAAAGGATATTACAGAGGAAGCAGCAGATAAACGGGCAAAAGATTTAATTCACCTTCTCTATCCACAGCACAGAAGCCATTGCCCTCAATAAGGCATATTTGTGGTCTCGGAGCAAGTGTTGGATGTGAGCGAATAGAGCGAACATTCAATACGCCGCGACTAAAATCACAAATATGCCTTATTGAGGGCAATGGCTTTGTCTGTAGTTTCACTAGAGTATGTTTTTCCTGCTCGCTTTGGGGGCGTCTGTCTTGCCTGCGGCAAATTCCTATTTAATTATTGATTTCTCCCAAATATCTGTATATAGTTGCCTGTGAGCAGGAGAATCTTTTTGCAACAAACGGGATGGAACCTTTTAATTGGAATAGCCCCTGTTCATATAATTTGATCATGATTTCCTTCCGCTCATTTTGATTTAAACGATCCACAGGTGTTGTAAAGTTGGCTGTTGCATCATTAAAAATCTGTTCTCTAAGAGAAGCAACATCAATGGCGAAGTTTTCGGTAATCCGGCTGGATAAATCTTTTACATTTTCTTTGGATTCTGCTATGCCAGATGATATATTTTTTACAAAATTTCCAGGATGAATCAGCGAAAATAACTTTTCATGAAGTTCCATATAGCGGCTGTCATCAAAGTTAATACATAAGAGTCCGATCGGATTTCCGTTGGAATCTTTAATGAACATACTTGAAGAACGAAGGATATGTCCATTTTCTGCTACCCCTTTATAGTTGGCAATAAAGTCATCCTCTTCATACACTTTTGAAGAAAGCATCTGGAATACAGCACTTGTAAGAGGGCTGCCAATTGTCCTCCCACTGATATGTCCATTCTCTATAGCAATTACTGAGTGGTTTATATTAGATAAATCCTGAAGAACCACCTCATAATCTGGTCCTAATACACTGCCTAGAAATTTTACGGTGGTTGTGTAAGAATAAAGTAAATCTGTCATAGTTGCTCCTTTATGTGTCTGATTAAATAACTTCTGTCAATCAGAAAAAATTATTATTGTAATAAAAAAATTATATAAGATAAAATAACATAAAATGAGGTAAAAATATAGTATTTTTAAAGAAATATCTTTTATTGTTTAACTTATACTACATCTGTACGACGAGCTTCGTCCATACATATAATATTTTTTCACTTGAACATCCAGAAAAGGAATTATATAATTTAAAAGCAATAAACAAGAGAGATTATATCAACGAAATATGGAGGAAATAGAATGGCAAAAAAGAAAATTTATGCTGTAAGAAAAGGACATAAAACAGGTTTATTTTATACATGGGATGAATGTAAAAAAGCGGTGTATGGATATTCCGGAGCAGAATATAAAGGATTTTTAACGAAGGAAGAAGCAGAAGCTTTTTTAAATATTGGAGCAGCTAAAATAATTACTAATAAGAATTCTTCAACGGCAGCAACTGGTGTAGATTCCACTGCACTAACAACTTCGACATCCGACAGGCTTGTTGTTTATGTGGATGGAAGTTTTGATGTAAGTATTCAAAAATACTCTTTTGGCTGTGTTATTTTACTTGAAGATGGAAGAATTATTGAGCGAAGCGGGAATGGAGAGGAGCCGGAGTTATTAGCGATTCGCAATGTAGCCGGGGAGATGCATGGTGCGATGTATGCGGTACAGTGGGCATTTGAAAATGGGTATTCCTCTGTTGTTATTCACTACGATTATGAGGGAATCGAAAAGTGGGCAACTGGTGTATGGAGTGCCAAAAATCCACATACTAAGAAGTATGCGGCTTTTATGAAGCGGATGCAGGAGAAGATAGAAGTTATTTTTCAGAAAGTAAAGGCACATTCAGGAGATTTTTATAACGAGCGGGTTGATAAACTGGCGAAAAAGGCATTAGTAGAGGGGCATGGGATACCGGATGTTGATGTATATAGAGAAAAGAACAGAAAATGAAGGCTGGCACAAGTGTTGAATGCGAGCGCATGAGCGAGCATTTAAACCGCCGCGACTAAAGTCACAAATATAGGGTATCGGTTCTCTTCTCGGGCGTCTGTTCTCTAACTGAATCAAATAGTAAAAATGCAAATTGGTTGCATTTTCTTCTTGACATTTTTATCGAAAGTGTCTAGAATATGAAATTGCAATTGATTTGCGTTTTTTTATTTTGCAATTTGATTGTTGGAGATAATACTTATTCACGATTAAATTTCGATTGCATTTTCCCAATAAAAAGTAAGAAAATTTATAAAGGAAATTTATTTATAAAGGGAGAAGGAATGTGTTTATGAAACAGCTATTTAAAAAGAAAAAAAAGTTATCAGCAAGTTCTCTGTTACTGGCAGGACTTTTTCTATGTATTGTTTTATCAGTGGGATGTTCTGTAGTTAAAAATACTTCAGGAAAAAATACTACAAGAAAGAATGCTGAATCAGAAAATACAATAGAGCAAAACAGCATAGAGAAAGGTAACAGTAATAAGATTTCGATTGTCTGCACTACTTTTCCGCAATACGACTGGGTGAAGAATATTCTTGGAGAAGAAGCAGAACGTTTTAATGTGACTCTTTTACTGGATAACGGTGTAGATATGCATAGTTATCAGCCTGCGGTGAAAGATATTGCGACTGCTGGTTCGTCAAATTTGTTTATCTATGTTGGCGGAGAGTCTGATACATGGGTTGAGGATGCTTTAAAAGAGGCGAAAAATAAAGATTTAAAGGCGATAAATCTTATGGAGACTTTGGGCAATTCTGTAAAAGAGGAAGAAGTTGTTGAAGGAATGCAGGAAGAAAGGGAATCTCTGGGACATTCTCATGAAAAATCTTCGAAGGAAAAACAGGAGCAAACCCAGAAGGAAAGTCATGAAAATTCTCAGGAAATAAATGGGCAAAAGGAAGCAGCGGATGAAGAACCAGAATATGATGAACATATTTGGCTATCTATTCGTAATGCAGAAATTATGGTGAAAAATATTGAAAAGGCAATTGAGCAGCTTGATTCTGACAATGCAAAAGTCTATCAAACCAATGCAGAGAATTATATTAAAAAACTGGATACATTAGATAAGCAGTATGCGAACACAATTCAGAATGCAAAGTATAAAGCGATTTTATTTGGAGACCGTTTTCCGTTCCGATATATGGCAGATGATTATGACTTAAAGTATTATGCCGCTTTTGCTGGATGTAGTGCAGAGACAATGGCTGGGTTTGAAACGGTAACATTTCTTGCAAAAAAGGCAGATGAGCTGCGGCTTCCTGTTATATTGACGATTGAAAATTCGGATGGTCGGATTGCAGAAGCGGTAAAAAGTAATACAACAAAGAAAAATCAGAAGATTCTGGCGATGAATTCTTTGCAGTCAGTTACAAAGGAGCAGATTGCGGATGGTATTACTTATTTACAGGTAATGCAAGAGAACTTATCTGTTTTGTCGGAGGCTTTGAATTAAGTTTGCGAAACAAAGATTTATGTATATTTTTACGGCATTATAGAAATTAATTGTTACAGTACCCTGCAAATATTACTATGCTAGAGTGTGTTAAAAAATGTGCTGGAAGAAATTTAGAGAAAGAGGTGGAGATACAAATGGCTTATATTACCTGTAAAGACTTAACATTAGGATACGAAGGACATGCTATCGTATCAGATTTAAATTTTAAAGTCAGTAAGGGCGATTATCTTTGTATCGTTGGAGAGAATGGAACGGGAAAAAGTACGCTGATTAAGACGTTACTTCATTTACAAGATGCCATTAGTGGTGACATTATTACGGGAGATGGCCTTAAGGCATACGAAGTTGGTTATCTGCCGCAGCAGACAGTCGTACAAAAAGACTTTCCAGCAACAGTGGAGGAGATTGTCCTTTCCGGTACACTTGCGAAATGTGGCTGGAGACCATTTTATAGAAAAGCAGAGAAGAAGCTTGCTGAGGAGAAGATGAAGCGGATGGAAGTGTGGAATCTCAGAAAGTCCTGTTATCGGAATCTTTCTGGCGGTCAGCAGCAGCGGACGCTTCTTGCGAGAGCATTGTGCGCAGCGAGTAAGGTAATTCTTTTAGATGAGCCGGTAACAGGGCTTGACCCAAAGGTGACGGCAGAGTTTTATCAGGTGACAAAAGATTTAAGTGAAGAGGGAATCGCTGTCATCATGGTTTCTCATGATGTACAGGCACTTGATTATGCAACACATATCCTTCATATGCAAAAGAAAAACTCTTTTTATGGGACAAAGGAAGAATATATGAACAGTGATAAATGGAAATTGTTTAAAAATGCAGAGGAAAACAGGATAGGAGGCGATAAAAAATGACACATATTTTACAGGAACTTTCTTTTTATTTATCTTATCCATTTGTGCGGTATGCATTGATTGTCGGAGTTCTGATTGCTTTGTGTTCTTCATTACTTGGGGTAACATTAGTACTGAAACGTTTTTCTTTTATCGGAGATGGTCTTTCTCATGTTGCCTTTGGTGCAATGGCGGTTGCTACAATTTTTAAATTAGTAAATAATACGATTTTTATTATGCCAGTTACTATAGCTGCGGCAATTTTGCTCCTTCGAACTGGACAGAATACAAAGATAAAGGGGGATGCCGCAATCGCAATGCTTTCGGTAAGCTCACTGGCAGTCGGTTATCTTGTCATGAACCTCTTTTCTACCTCTGCAAATGTATCGGGGGATGTCTGTTCAACCTTATTTGGTTCGACAACAATTCTTACATTAACAAAAACCGAAGTTTTTACCTGTATAATTATGTCGATACTAGTTGTTGCATTTTTTATTTTATTTTATAATCGTATTTTTGCAGTAACTTTTGATGAAAACTTTACAAGGGCAATTGGAAAAAATGCAGAAACCTACAACATGATTATCGCAATTATTACGGCAGTGATTATTGTACTTGCCATGAGTCTGGTCGGCTCGCTGCTTATCTCGGCATTGATTATATTTCCGGCACTTTCAGCGATGAGGGTGATGCAGTCATTTAAAGGTGTGATTATTTACGCAGCTGTTCTTTCAGTAATAGGTGCTTTCTTTGGAATTGTACTCTCTATTCTTTGTTCCACGCCGGTAGGTGCGACAATTGTAATTCTTGATTTGATTTTATTTTTTGTAAACTGTATAATTGGGAAGTTTATAGGAAGAATATAGGGTGTTTTAACTATTTTACCCTTTATAACTTATACGGATATCAATGATATCAACAGAACTTAATGTATAATGCGTACAATCAGCTATAGAATTTATTGTGATTTCATCATTGACAACATATACCCATACGGGTATTATGCACCAATACCCCAATAGGTATAGTAGGCGTGCGTATGAAAGGTTTCATAGAGAAATTAGAAGAACTTTTAGAACTTGGAGGAACCAAAAGAGATTTAAAGCGTCCTGTATTGCTTTTCATTAAATTCAATATCTGGTTCATATTCTTAAGTTTTGATAAAGGTTGTTAAGTTTTGGAGTATCCATTATCATGTACAACCGTACTAGATGTACACTTGTTACAAGCGTGAAAAGTTCCGCACTTGCCGCCATACGAGAAGTACTAAAAAGGTACTAAAAAAATATACAGATAATAAAAACAGCTTATTTTTTGCGAAAATCGAAGAATATATACACGAAAAATAGACGTTTCTTCCTTATATAAATAGGTGTGTAGAACATCAACAATTAGTCAGAATATCGCATACATATTTGCTGAATATTTTATAAGAATAGGAAGAAGGTTTTACTTCGGTAAGACCTTCTTTTTTTTTTCGGTTACTTGTGTTATGATATTAAATAGTCTGTAATGATTCAGAGTAGTGCGGATGAAGTTCTGGATTATTACAATATCTGTAATCAAAAATAAAACTGTTAAAAACGGGGAATGCTACGACAGGATAAAAGTAGCGGTTACAGTCCTTTTTATAAAATACAAAAAGCAGGAGGTAGATAGCGAATGCTAAAAGAAACAGATTTTAAAAGTTATTCCTTTGTGCAGAAGGAAAAGATAGACGAACTGAATGGATACGGCTATGTATTGGAACATAAGAAGACTGGTGCGAGAGTTCTTTTAATAGAGAATGATGATACGAACAAGGTATTTAGTATCGCATTTCGTACCCCTCCGGCAGATGATAGTGGTGTTGCTCATATTTTGGAACATTCTGTATTATGTGGTTCGGATAAGTTTCCATCAAAAGATCCATTTATTGAGCTTGCAAAAGGTTCTCTGAATACATTTTTAAATGCAATGACCTATCCGGATAAGACAGTTTATCCAATCGCAAGCTGCAATGCTCAGGATTATCATAATCTGATGCACGTTTATTTAGATGCTGTTTTTCATCCGAATATTTACAAGAGAGATGAGATTCTCAAACAGGAAGGCTGGCATTACGAGATTGCTGATAAGGATGATGAACTGAAGTTTAATGGTGTTGTATACAATGAGATGAAAGGTGTTTTTTCTTCACCAGATGATGTTTTAGCTAGAAAGATTCAGGAGGCACTCTTAAAGGATACTCCGTATGCTTTTGAGTCCGGTGGTGACCCAGATGCAATTCCGGAACTTACCAGAGAGAAGTTTTTAGAGTTTCACAGCAAATATTATCATCCATCAAACAGTTATATTTATTTGTATGGTGACGTGGATTTTGCAAGAGAGCTTGCTTTTATTGACGAAGAATATTTAAGCCACTATGAGAAAAAGACAGTGGATTCTAAAGTTGCAATGCAGGAAGCGTTCAAAGCACCAGAAACATTAAAAGATACCTATTCTGTGTCTGAGAAAGAAGAGGAAGGTGTCTATTTAAGTTATAATGTGGCAGCGGGAGATAGCTGTGATAACGAACGTGGCCTTGCAATGCAGATTCTTGATTATGTTCTTTTTACCATGCCGGGTGCACCAGTTAGAAAGAAGCTGATTGATGCCGGTCTTGGAAAAGATGTGGATAGCTACTATGATGGCGGAATCCAGCAGCCATTGTTTTCTGTTATTGTAAAGAATGCGAAAAAGGGTAACGAGGCTCTTTTTATAAAAACATTAGAAGAAGCCTTAAGAGAGCAGGCAGAAAATGGTCTTAACAAAAAGGCGATTTATTCAGCGATTAATAATTATGAGTTTAAGTATCGCGAAGCAGATTTCGGCCGTTTTCCGAAGGGGCTTATTTATGGACTGAATTTCTTAAATAGCTGGTTATATGATGATACAAAGGCATTAGAACTTGCTGATTCCCTGACTCCGCTTGCCAGATTAAAAGAAAAGGTAGAGACAGGCTATTTTGAACAGCTTATTAAAGAAAGCTTTTTAGAGAATACTCATAAAGCCTATGTCTATCTCTATCCGGAAGTTGGCAAGAATGAGCGCTTGGAGGAAGAATTAAAAGAGCAGCTTGCCAGAATGAAAGATAAGCTCAACGCAAAACAGTTAAACTACCTGATTGAGGATACAAAGAAGTTGAAGGAATTTCAGGAGACACCTTCCACTCAGGAAGAGTTAGAGAAGATTCCTACATTAGACTTGAGTGATATTTCAAGAGAGGTACTTCCATTTAAGAATAAAGAGGTAACAATTGGCGGTACAACAGCAGTTGTTCATGAATACCATACGAATGGAATTGTATATTCTGATTTCTGCTTTGATATGTCAGAACTGCCGGAAGAACTGATTCCATATGCTACTTTACTGACAGAGATTTATCGTTATGTAGATACAGAACATTTTTCCTATAATGATCTGGCAACAGAAATCAATTTAAAGATTGGTGGATTATCTTTTCAGACAGGCATGAACGTTCTTGTATGGGAAAAGGATGCCTACCGTCCATATTTTAGTGTTCATATGAAGTGTATGGAGAATCAGGTAGCAGATGGCATGTCCCTGTTAAAAGAAGTTCTTTTAAGCTCCAAGATGGATAATAAGAAGCGTTTAAAAGAGATTATTTCTGAACTTCGCACAAAAATGGATACAAGAATTCCGGCAGCGGGTCATGTATATGCAGCGAATCGTGCCCTTTCTTATATTGACCCGATGATGAAATACAAAGATACAGCAGAAGGAATTGGTTTTTATGAATTTGTAAAGAAGCTTGATAAGAACTTTGACAGTAATGCAGATCTTCTTATGAAGCAGCTCGTGAGAGCGCAGATGTGCATTTTCCGTAAAGAGAACCTGACATTATCCCTTACGGGAGAGTTTAACTTTAAGTCCTTAATGGAAGGAGAAATGCTGCAGTTTAACCGTATGCTTTATGATATGCCATGCGTTAAAACAGTTCCCGCATTTGTTTTGGAGAAAAAGAATGAGGGATTTAAGACAGCAAGTAAAGTACAGTATGTAGCAAGTGCCGGCTGTTTTGAAAAAGAAGGACAGGAATACCACGGTGCATTAAAGGTATTAAAGACCATTTTCTCCTATGATTATCTCTGGGTGAATGTCCGTGTGACTGGCGGTGCATACGGATGTATGTGTAATTTCTCAAGGAATGGATATGGTTTTTTTACTTCCTACAGAGATCCAAACCTTTCTGCTACATTGGATGTTTATAAAAAGGCAGCGGATTATGTGAGAAACTTTGAAGCTGGTAAGAGAGATATGACAAAGTATATCATCGGAACTATCAGTGGCATTGATCAGCCGTTAGAGCCGTCTGCATTGGGAGAGCGTTCTTTCCATGCCTACCAGTCAGGAATTACAGTAGAGATGATTCAAAAAGAGAGAAATCAGGTACTCGATGCAACGGAGGAGACGATTCGTTCCCTTGCCGATTATATTGAATCTATGATGGACGCAGGAACGGTATGTGCTATCGGCAATGACCGTAAGTTAGAAGAAGAAAAAGAGATGTTTAAGCAGGTATGCAGCCTGAATCAATAGAGGGTAATAGAGAAAGGAAAAAATATGAGCAGATGTTTTAAATCAGGATTTGTAACCATTATTGGTCGTCCGAATGTAGGAAAGTCTACATTAATGAATCAGTTAATTGGTCAGAAGATTGCGATTACTTCCAGTAAAGCGCAGACAACAAGAAATCGGATTCAGACTGTATATACAAGCGAGGAAGGTCAGATTGTCTTCCTCGATACACCGGGAATCAATAAAGCAAAGAATAAGCTTGGAGATTACATGCTTATGGCTGCCGAGAGAACACTCAATGAAGTAGATCTTATTTTATGGCTCGTAGAACCAACGACATTTATCGGTGGGGGAGAGCAGTATATTATTGAGAAGCTTCAGAATGTAAAGACACCGATCTTCCTCGTAATCAATAAGACAGATGTTGCAACTGAAGAGGAAATCTTGAAGGCCATTGTTGCCTATAAAGATCAGTGTAATTTTGCAGAGATTATTCCGGTTAGTGCATTAGAAGGTAATAATACAGATGATTTAGTACATTCTATTTTTAAATATCTTCCAGAAGGACCAATGTATTATGATGAGGATACTATCACAGACCAGCCGGAACGCCAGATTGTGGCAGAGCTTGTCAGAGAAAAGGCGCTTCGTCTGTTAAGTCAGGAGATTCCACATGGCATTGCTGTTGTGATTGAGCGTATGAAGACTCGAAAAAACGGCAATATTGTAGATATTGAGGCAGTAATTGTCTGTGAGAGAGAGTCACATAAACGTATTATCATTGGCAAGAAGGGTGCGATGATCAAAGAAATCGGTACACAGGCAAGAGTGGAGATGGAGAATCTTCTTGATATGAAGGTAAATCTGCGTCTGTGGGTAAAGGTTCGAAAAGATTGGAGAGATAGTGATATCCTACTGAAAAACTATGGTTATAATAAGAAAGAACTGTAAAGACAACGATGAGTGAACAAACAAAAGTGACAGGGATTGTCCTGTCAGTCTATCCTGTTGGAGAGAATGACAGACGGCTTACGATTCTTACAAAAGAGCGGGGGAAGATTCAGGTATTTGCCAGAGGAAGCCGCCGGCCAAAACACCCTTTGTTTGGGGTGACGCAGCCGCTTATTTATTGTGAGTTTATGGTCACAGATACGAGGAATTATACATACTTAAATTCTGCGGAGTGTAAAGACTATTTTTATTTCTTAAAAAAAGATTTAGAAGATATTTATTATAGTTCTTATTTTGCAGAAGTGGCAGAATATTTTACAATGGAAGGGCAGGACGAAAGAAATATACTGAATCTTTTGTTTGTTACTTTTCTTGCTATGAAAAAGAAGCTGATTTCTCTTTCTCTCATACGGAGAATCTATGAACTGAAAATATTGCAGTTTGCCGGATTTGGGCTGCAGTCTTTTCAATGTGTTCACTGCGGAAACGAGGAGCATCTTACAAGGATTTCTTTTGAAGAGGGCGGTATGCTCTGCAGCGGCTGTGCTGTAAAAGGACAGGGAAGAGAGGTGGAATCGGCAGTTCTTTATGTACTGCAGTATGTATCTTCGATTCCACTAAACCGTTTATATTCCTTTACTCTCAAAGAAAACATTGATAAAGAATTTGAGTGGATAGTAAAGCGGTATTTTGCAGTACAGGCTGGGCATAGGTTTAAATCTGCTGAAATGCTAGAGTGTGTTTGAAAAATCATTCCTGCAATCTGCGATATGAAGAATCACAAAGCAGATACCCGGTAATTCAATTACTGAGTTTTCTGAAGAGAATTCAGTCATTTTTTTGAAGAACTTTTTGCTGTCTGACAAAAAGGGCTTGCAATGGTGGAAAAGACAGGGTAGAATAAAAGGCGAAAATATATCGAATAAAGAAAAATGAGGTAAAAGTGTCATGGAAAAAACAATGGACAAGATTATTGCAGTTGCAAAAGCGAGAGGTTTTGTATACCCAGGCTCTGAAATTTATGGCGGTCTGGCTAATACTTGGGACTACGGAAATCTTGGCGTAGAATTAAAGAACAACGTAAAGAAAGCATGGTGGAAGAAGTTCATTCAGGAAAGTCCATATAACGTAGGTGTTGACTGTGCGATTCTGATGAACCCACAGACATGGGTAGCTTCCGGTCACCTTGGCAGTTTTTCTGATCCATTAATGGATTGTAAAGAATGTAAGGAAAGATTCCGTGCGGATAAGATTATCGAAGATTTTGCACAGGAGCATGAGATTGAGTTAGAATCTTCTGTAGATGGATGGTCTCAGGAGAAAATGAAGGCATTTATCGATGATAACAATGTGCCATGTCCAAGCTGTGGAAAGCATAACTTTACAGATATCAGACAGTTTAACCTGATGTTCAAGACTTTCCAGGGTGTTACAGAAGATGCAAAGAATACTGTTTATTTAAGACCAGAGACAGCACAGGGTATCTTTGTTAACTTTAAGAATGTTGCCCGTACTTCCCGTAAGAAGATTCCGTTTGGTATTGGACAGATTGGTAAGTCTTTCCGTAATGAGATCACACCAGGTAACTTTACTTTCCGTACAAGAGAGTTTGAGCAGATGGAATTAGAATTCTTCTGTAAGCCAGATACAGACTTAGAATGGTTTGCATACTGGAAGGATTTCTGTGTAAACTGGTTAAAAGACCTTGGATTAAAAGACGAAGAATTAAGAATTCGTGATCATGATAAAGAAGAGTTATCTTTCTACTCTAAAGCAACAAGTGATATCGAATTCTTATTCCCATTTGGATGGGGAGAATTATGGGGTATTGCTGACCGTACAGATTATGACCTTAACTGTCATCAGGAAGTATCCGGACAGGATCTTACTTATTTTGATGATGCAGAGAAGAAAAAGTATATCCCTTATGTTATCGAGCCATCATTAGGTGCAGACCGTGTAACATTAGCATTCTTATGTGCTGCATACGACGAAGAAGAGATTAAAGACGGCGAGACAAGAAATGTGATGCATTTCCACCCAGCAATCGCTCCAGTTAAAGTTGGTATTTTACCACTTTCTAAGAAGCTTAATGAAGGTGCTGAGAAGATTTATCATGAATTAAGCAAGATTTATAACTGCGAATTTGATGACAGAGGAAATATCGGTAAGAGATACCGCCGCCAGGACGAGATTGGTACTCCTTACTGTGTTACGTATGACTTTGATTCTGTAGAAGATGGTGCTGTTACTGTACGAGACCGTGATACCATGGAACAGGAAAGAATTAAAATTGAAGATTTGAAGGATTACTTTGCTGAGAAATTCAATTATTAGTAAAAATTTTACAAAATACTCAGCGGGATAACCGAATGCCAGCCCCCGCAAAAGCCCGAACAACATATTGCCAGCGGTTTTTGTGAGGGCTTTTTTGTTAGAAATTTTCGATTGAATTAATAAAATTAAGCGCAAATAAGGCTAATTGTTAAAAATATAGGAATTTGCTTTATAAACTCAAGTTATTTTTGTCTAATTTCATGAAAGTGAGAAAAAACACAAAAATCACTTGCATTTTTAAACAAATCGGGGTATTTTATATTTAGCAATTGCGAAAAGTAAATAATTCAATCTCGATGAGAACAATGGCGTTCGCGAATCATAAGGATTCTCGGACGCTTTTTACATTTTTTGACCTTCGGGCAGGAATGGCAATTGTCGATGAAAAGGATAAACATGAAAGGATGTAATAATTATGAAAACAGATGTGAAGAAAATTTTTGGTTCCAATGTTTTTAATGACGCAGTAATGAAGGAAAGACTTCCAAAAGCTGCATATAAGAAGATGAAAGCTACAATTGAAGCAGGCGCAGAACTTGATCCTGAAGTAGCAGACATCGTTGCTCATGAGATGAAAGAATGGGCTCTTGAAAAAGGAGCAACACATTTCACTCACTGGTTCCAGCCATTAACTGGTATCACTGCTGAAAAGCATGATGCATTTATTGACCCACAGGGTGATGGAACAACATTACTTCGCTTCTCTGGTAAAGAGTTAATCAAAGGTGAGCCAGATGCTTCTTCTTTCCCATCCGGTGGATTAAGAGCAACATTTGAGGCAAGAGGATATACAGCATGGGATTGCACATCACCAGCATTTATCAAAGAAACACCACATTCTACTATTCTTTGCATTCCGACAGCATTCTGCTCTTACAAAGGTGAGGCACTTGATAAGAAGACTCCGCTTCTTCGTTCTATGCAGGCATTAGACGTACAGGCAATTCGTATCTTAAGATTATTTGGAAATAAGACAGCAAAACATGTAACAACATCTGTTGGAGCAGAGCAAGAATATTTCCTTGTTGATAAAGGAAACTTCTTAAAGAGAAAGGATTTAATCTTTACAGGAAGAACATTATTTGGTGCAATGCCTCCAAAAGGACAGGAAATGGATGATCATTACTTCGGTGTTATCCCAGAAAGAGTTCTTGGATTCATGGAGAAATTTAATGAAGAGTTATGGAAACTTGGCATTTCTGCTAAGACACAGCATAACGAAGTTGCTCCAGCACAGCATGAGATCGCTCCTATTTATGACCAGAACAACATTGCTACAGACCACAACCAGTTAGTAATGGAAACAGCACAGAGAGTTGCTGATGAGTTAGGTCTTAAGTGTCTCTTACATGAGAAACCATTCGCAGGAATCAACGGTTCTGGTAAACATAACAACTGGTCTATGTGTACAGATGAGGGAGAGAACCTTTTAGATCCAGGTGAAACACCACATGAAAATATGCAGTTCTTATTATTCTTAGCTGCAATTCTTCGTGCAGTAGATGAACATGCAGACTTGCTTCGCCTTTCTGCTTCCACACCAGGTAATGACCACCGTTTAGGAGCAAACGAAGCACCTCCAGCAATTATCTCCGTATTCTTAGGAGAACAGTTAGAGGACGTAGTAGAACAATTCGTAGATAATGGAGAAGCAACAAGCTCCTTAGAGGGAGAAGAATACATTTCTGGTGTACATTCTCTTCCACATTTCCAGAAAGATGCTACAGACCGTAACAGAACATCACCATTCGCATTCACAGGTAACAAGTTTGAATTCCGTATGGTTGGTTCCACACAGTCTATCGCCGACCCTAACACAGTACTTAACACAATCGTTGCAGAAGTATTATGTGACATGGCAGACAAACTAGAGGCAGCAGAGGACTTACCAATGGCTCTCCATGACATGATCAAAGATACAATCGCAGCACATAAGAGAATCATTTTCAACGGTAACGGATATTCTGATGAATGGGTTGCTGAAGCAGAGAGAAGAGGACTTCCAAACATCAAATGTATGGTAGATGCTGTTCCTGCATTAGTAAAACCAGAAGCAGTTGAAATCTTTGAAAAACACGGTGTATATACAAAAGCCGAGATGGAATCCCGTGCAGAAGTTATGTACGAAACATATTCTAAGACAATCAACATTGAAGCACTTACTATGATTGACATGGCTAAGAAACAGATTGTCCCTGCAACAATCAAATACCAGACCAGCCTTGCAGAATCTGTTAATGCAATCAAAGCAGCAAGCAGCGCAGTAGATACTTCTGTACAGGAAGCATTAATGGCAGACATTTCTACAAACTTAAAAGATATGTATGTAGCACTTGCACACCTCGAAGAAGTAGCAGGCAAGGCAGAAGCTATGGAAGAAGGCGCAGAACAGGGTCACTACTACCATGACGTTGTATTTACAGCAATGGATGAGTTAAGAAAACCTGCAGATAAACTTGAAATGTTAGTAGCCAAATCTGCATGGCCATTCCCAAGCTATGGAGATTTAATCTTCGAAGTATAGGATAGAGAGACAGACTGGGTGTCGCTTTAGTTTTAGATTAAGATAAAAAGAGAGTTCTTATATACATTTTAGACTGCTGATTGGAGTAGGAAGCTGTTGCTCTATTGCAACAGAGGAATATGAATGAAGCAAAAACAGAACAGGAGTATGAATCACAACCATTGAAGAACTTCGCCATGCTTATGTTCGTCTTCAGAGAGACAACTTCATTGTCTTCTGAATTCGGACATAAGCATGACTCGTTCGTCAAATGTTGCAATTCATAGCTCCTGTTCTGTTTTTGCTTCAATATTCAGTTTGGCTTATCGCAATAGAGCAACAGCTACCTACTCAACTATCAGCGGCTGATTTTCGTCCGTTTTATGCAAAGAGTTGTACACTTCCCCATTTTATGTTATTATTATCCTCGATTGTATACGCAATAATATGAAGGAGCGTTAGTAATGAATTACATTTCTTTAATAGAAGAGTTAAAAAAGAGGGGCAGTATACCAGGTCTTGATGCAATTCAGGGGTTGCTGGAAGAGTTAGGGCATCCAGAAGATGATTTAAAGATTGTACATATTGCCGGAACGAACGGAAAAGGTTCTGTTTTTGCATATCTTTCTTCTATATTAATGGCAGCAGGTTTTAAGGTGGGAAGATATATTTCCCCGACTATTTCCTGCTATGAGGAAAGATTCCAGATTAATGGAACGTATATTGCAAAGGATAAGTTAGAGAGGCTTTACGGTGTTGTAGAAGAAGCGATGCGAAAAGAGGAGGCGAAAATTGGATTAAGACCTACACTTTTTGAAGTGGAGACAGCGCTTTCTTTCTTATATTTTAAGGAGGAAAAGGTTGATTACGCCTTGGTGGAAGTTGGTATGGGAGGAAGGCTTGATGCCACGAATGTGATTAAGCATCCAGAACTTACTGTAATTTCTTCCATCAGCTATGATCACAAGGCAATTCTTGGAGATACGTTAGAGGAGATTGCCTGCCAGAAAGCAGGAATTATCAAAGAGAGTGCTCCTGTTGTTTTATCGGAGAATCCAGAAGAAGTCTGCAAGGTTGTAAAACACGAAGCAGCAGAGAAAAAGGTACATTGCATCGAAGTAAAGCCGCAAGATTATGAGATATTAGCGGAAACTCCATATGGAAGTACTTTTTTATGGAAGGAACAGCGTTATGAGACAAAGCTTCCGGGAAACCACCAGATTTCTAACGCTGTGACAGCCCTTACCGCATCAGAATATCTTTTTGAGAAAGATTATGAGAAGAATGAGGCAAGGAAGAAAATTCCAAAAGAACTAGATACCATGAACATAAAGGCGGCACAGCAAGGTGGTATTATAAGGACAATCTGGCCGGGAAGGCTTGAAGTGTTAAAAAAAGAACCTTTATTTTACAGAGATGGTGCACATAATCCAGATGGCGCACGCAAATTAGCGTCATTTTTGCAAAAACATTTTACAAATAAGAGAATCATTTATATAATGGGAGTGTTAAAGGATAAAGAATATACGAAAATACTCCAGTATCTTATGCCGATGGCAAAGAAAGTTTATGTATTTAGACCGAATAATGAACGGGGGCTTTCAGCAGAAATTTTAGCAAATACAATAAAAGAGAAAGCGGATGTTCCAGTTATGATTGAGCCAGACGTAAATACTGCGGTTTCTAAGGCATTGGAGGCTGCACAGCCGGAAGATATTCTGGTGGCCTGTGGTTCGCTCTCTTTTATGGAAGAAATGGAGGCTATACAGTAATGAAGATAGGAAAATACGAGTTTGACCTTTTACATAAAGGCTATATTATGGGAATTTTAAATGTAACACCCGATTCTTTTTCCGATGGCGGCAAATATCAGTCTGTTGATCTGGCGTTAAAACAGGCGGAGAGAATGATAGAGGAAGGTGCAGCAATTTTAGATATCGGTGGAGAATCTGCAAGACCAGGCCATAAGAAGATTACAGACCAGGAAGAAATCGAAAGAGTTGTTCCGGTCATTGAAGCAGTAAAGAAGAATTTTGATATCGCGGTATCTCTTGATACTTACAAATACGAAGTTTCTAAAGCTGGAATTGCTGCCGGAGCAGATATGATTAACGATATCTGGGGATTGAAATGGGATGAGAGACTGGCTCCGTTACTTGCCAAAGAGGACGTTGCCTGTTGTCTGATGCACAACAGAGATAATCAGGAGTATACTAATTTTATTGAGGATTTCTGCTCTGATATGGAAGAGACACTGGCCATTGCGAAAAAGGCAGGAATCAGGGACGAAAGAATTATTCTTGATCCAGGTGTTGGCTTTGGAAAAACATTTGAGCAGAACCTTTCTATTATGAAGCATATGGATGTATTTTCAAAATGGGGACTTCCTGTGTTACTTGGAACATCAAGAAAGTCTGTGATTGGTCTTGCGTTAAATCTTCCTGTTGATCAGCGAGAGGAAGGAACTGCGGCAACAACAGTACTTGGCCGTATGAAAGGGGCCTCTATTTTCCGTGTGCACGATGTAAAGACAAACTATAGAGAATTGAAGATGATTGAGGCAATTCTGGAGGCAGAGTAAGATGGATGAGATAAGAGTAAAGAATCTGGAAGTATTTTGCCATCACGGTGTATACAAGGAGGAAAATGTCCTCGGTCAGAAGTTTCTCGTCAATATTGTTTCAAAAGTAGACACAAGGGCTGCAGGAAAGACAGATGAACTTGAATTGTCAGTAAGCTACGGAGATATCTGCCGCTGTGTCAAAAAAGAAATGACAAAGCAGAACGACAAACTGTTAGAACGAGTTGCCGAACGCCTTGCAGAGTGTATTCTTTTGCAGTTTCCACTTATAAAAGAAGTGGAGATTGAAGTGAAAAAGCCGTGGGCACCTGTCTTAATGCATGTGGATTACACTTCTGTTAAGATTAAGAGAAGCTGGCATAAAGTATATATTGGTGTTGGTTCTAATCTTGGAGAGCGGGAAGAATATATGAAACTTGCAAAGGAGAAAGTGAGTGCTTTGCCGGATACAAAGAACTTCAAATCTGCTTCAATTATTGAGACAGAACCATACGGTTATACGGAGCAGGGCAAGTTTTTAAACACAGTATATTCGATTGAAACATTAGATACACCAGCAGAATTTCTTGACAAACTGCATCAGATTGAAAATGAGGCAGAGCGAAAGAGAGAGATTCACTGGGGACCAAGAACATTAGATTTGGATATTCTTTTATATGATGATTTAGTGACAGAAGATGAGGAGATTACGATTCCTCATCCAGAACTGACAAAAAGGCTTTTTGTATTAGAGCCATTGTGTGAGTTGGCTCCAAGAGGAATTCATCCGTTAGAGAGAAGAAGATATTCAGATATTTTAGAGGATTTAAAAGAAAAAGAGAAATAAAGGAAGCAGTAGTGGAATGGATAAAGAAATAAGAAAAGTAGATGATGTACGAGATGATATTACAAAAATAGATTACGAAATTGCAGAGTTATTTGAAAAAAGAATGGGATTTGCCGCAGAATTAGCGCTTTCTAAAAAGCAGGCGGGAGAATCCATTTATAATAAAAATAAAGAAGACGAAAAGTTATCAGATATTACAAAGAACCGATCCAATCCATTTGTCATAAAGGGATTAGAGGAAGTTTTTATTCAGATGATGTCCATAAGCCGCAAATATCAGTATCATATGGTTCACCAGAGAGACCGCTATATTGAGAATTATTTTACCGAAGTACCAGAGTTAGTCATGTTCCCAGATACAAGAATTGTTTATCCGGGAGTGCCAGGATCTTTTTCAGAGATGGCATGTGAAAAGTTCTTTGGAGCGGATGTAGATCATTATGCCGTTGTTAACTTTAAAGATGTTGCGATGGCATTGAATAACGGAGATGCCGATTACGGCGTACTTCCGATTGAGAACTCTTCTGCCGGAGATGTTACAGGTGTTTATGACATTTTACTGGAGAATGATGTCTGTATGGTAGGAGAAGTTTTTGTAAAAGTAGAACATTGTCTGTTAGGCTGTCCGGGAAGTAAGATTGAGGATTTAGAAGTTGTTCTTTCACATCCACAGGGATTAATGCAGTGTGCTCCATATTTAGAAAACCTGGATGTCAAAAAGGTTAGTGTGGAAAATACAGCCATTGCTGCTGAGAGAGTAGCAAGAGAAAAAATAATGACACAGGGAGCCATTGCAAGCCGCAGAGCCGCAGAACTTTACGGTCTTGATATTTTAGATGCAGGTATCAACTTTGACAAAAATAATGTAACTCGTTTTGTAATCCTCTCTAAGAAGAGACAGTACACAGAGAATGCGAATAAGATCAGCATTTCTTTTTCTCTGCTTCATGAAAGCGGAACTCTTTATAATATATTATCTCATTTCTTATATAATGATTTAAACTTAAGCCATATTGAATCTGTTCCTCTGCCAGACCAGCAGTGGGAATACCGCTTCTATATTGATATCAACGGAAATCTGCATGATCCGGCAGTAAAAAATGCCCTGCAAGGTGTTCGTACAGAAGTAGCGGATTTTAAAATTTTAGGAAACTATTAAACGGTCTACAAAAGGAGTGTAGAGTACATGAGTGAAACAGTAAAAAATAAGCATGTGAAAAAGAAAAATTCGGCGGTTTTATTATTAAAGACAGTGATTACAGCGGTTCTTCTTTTCTTTACCTGGTATTTATGCAGTCACTTTATGGAATATCAGAAAAATGCAACAAATCAGGTAAATAAGTATCGAATTGATCAGGTCTGCCAGTTATCGGCAGGATCTGCTGTAAGCCAGAAGTTTGTTGCAAAACATACACATTTAAAAACGGTAAAAGTTTATTTTGGCAATGACTATTCTGGACAGGCAAGTGGAAAGATTATTCTTAATATTATAGATTTAGAAACCGGAAAAAGCATACAGAGACTTACAAAAAATATCAGTGATATTGTAAATAATGATTATACAGAATTTAAGACAGATCTGCAGCTGACGAAAAAGAAAGAGTACAGCATTCAGCTTACAACAAGTGGAGCAGAATCCGGCAAGGAACCTCTTATTTTCCAGTGGACAACAAAGGAAACTGGTTTCCGTGGCAAGTTAAAGATTAATCAGGAAGAGCAGGGTAAGTATCTTGTATCTAAGCTCTATTATCCAGTAACAATCTATCAGCAGTGGGCAGGTATCTGTATGATGATGGCACTTGTCCTTCTTCTTTTATGGTTTGCACTGCCGGCACCGGAGATGGTAAAGAAAGCACTTGGTCAGATTCTGTTTTTTGCAGCACCGTTATTTACATTCTGGTTTGTGGAAAGGTTTACTGACAATCCAATTTTTAGAATGCGTGCTGCAGAATTTTGGCTTAACATATTAGTTTATTATATGTTCTTTGGATTATTGTATCTGATTTTCAATTCCAGGAGAGTATCTGTAACAATAGGAAGTATTTTGTGGTGCATTATTGGAATTGCAAACTATTATGTTTTAAGTTTTAAAGGTGCACCGATCGTTCCTTCAGATATTATGTCCGCAAGAACAGCTGCGAATGTTGCAGAGAACTATACTTACAGCATTCAGCCGGTATTTGTATGGAATGTCTTATTCCTGCTGTTATATTTAGCCATAATGTGGCGCTGTCCGGTTCCTAAAAAAATGGGCTGGAAAAAGCGGGTAATTATGCTTATTGTTATCGGCCTGCTAGGTTCAGTGCTCGGACATTTTGTCGTAGAACAAAAAACATTAAAGAACTTTGGCATTAAGAATAACGTGTGGGATCAGAAAAAAGGGTATGCCAAGAATGGACTGTTCTTTGGTTTTGTTCTTAACATGAATTCTCTGGTGCAGGAAAAACCATCTGATTATTCTGTAGAGGCGGCCAAAGACATTGCCGAGAAATATGAAGAAAAGTTTGCGAATGAAGATTCCGATAAAAAGAAAAAAGGGCGGTTAGAAACTGCAGATGGTACGAAACCAAATGTAATCGGCATTATGAACGAGGCATTTTCTGATTTAAGTGTTATCAATGAATTTTCCACAAATGAAGATTATATGCCATTTATTCATAGTTTAAAGAAGAATACAATAAAAGGTTCTCTTTATATGTCTATCTTCGGTTCAGGAACTTGTAACTCCGAGTTTGAGTATTTAACTGGAAATAGCATGTCCTTCTTACAAAATGGTATTATTGCATACACACAGGTTGTAAAGGACAAACTTCCTAATATGACCTATCTGTTAAAAGAACAAGGATATAAAGGCAATCTGGCTTTACATCCTTACCTTGCTTCCGGCTGGAACCGTGTGCAGGTATATGATTATATGGGATTTGATCATTTTTATTCAGAGACAGATTTTAAGAATCCGACAATGTATCGAAAATATATTTCTGATGAATCTGATTTTAAGAAGATAGAGGAGTTATACGAAAACCGTACTGAGAAAGATGAACCATTTTATCTTTTCAATGTTACGATGCAGAATCACGGTGGATTTGATAAGACGTACTCCAATTTCCATAATGATATACAGATTACAGATAATCATAAAAATGAGCAGGCAGAGCAGTATCTTTCCCTTGTAAAGAAGACAGATGATGCGTTTAAACAGCTTGTAGAGTATTTTTCAAAAGTAAAAGAACCGACAATCATCGTAATGTATGGTGATCATCAGCCGGCTGTACAGAGCAGCTTCTATGACAGCCTTTTTGGAAAGAGTGCAGGCAGTCTTACAAATGAAGAATTAATGAACAAATACAGAACACCATTTATTATCTGGGCAAACTATGATATTAAAGAGAAAACCATAGATAAAATGAGTGCAAACTATTTAAGTGCCTATGTGATGAACGAGGCAGGCTTAGAAACAAGCCCATACCAGAAGTTCTTATTAAAACTCCGCAAGAAGCTTCCTGTACTTACGGCAATGGGATGCTTTGATAAGAAGGGCAAATATTATGAATCTGCTTTAGAATCGCCTTATAGCGATATGGTAAAAGAGTATCAGATATTACAATATAATAATCTTATTGATACAAAACATACAGTGAATTCTTTCTTTTATCTTTCTGATGAACAGAAGAAATAAGAAAGCCGGAGAAGCGCCAGAGGCAAAAAGGAGGCAGCGATGGGAATAAGTCCGTATGCGGCAATTGTAATCGGTTCAAAAAATATGCTCATGAAAGTGTATGAGATTTCTGGTGGAAAGGAATTTCGTACAGTGGATGAGATACGCTATGAGTATGAACTTGGCAAAGAGGCCTATTTTACAAGAAAGATTACATTTGCGCAAATTGAAGAAATCTGTAATGTACTGATGGAATTTCAGCAGCGTATGAGGGAATATGCGATAACAGAATTCCGCTGTTACGCGACAAGTGCGATTCGTAATGCAAAGAATCAGGTATCGGTTCTTAATCAGATTAAAATTCGCACAGGTGTGGATGTTATCATGCTCAGTAATTCGGAACTTCGTTTCCTTATGTATAAGGGAATTCAGGTATTAGATATTGATTTCAATAAAATCATTGAAAAAAATACTGCCATTTTAGATATTGGTTCCGGAAGTGTACAGGTATCCCTGTTTGATAAACAGGCACTTTATATGACGCAGAATTTAGATATCGGTACAGTAAAAGTGAGGGGATTTTTAGAATCTGTTGAGAATAACGTACTCGATTATATTTCTGTATTAGAAGAATATATTCAGTATGAATTTGATATGTTTAAAAGTGGCTATCTGAAAGATAAAGATATTAAAAATGTAATCGCCATCGGAGACGAGATAAAAAATATCAATCGCCTGATTCCGGAACTGCATCTTACCGATACGATGAGCTATGAGCAGATTTTATACATTTACAAAAAGATTAAAAAGGCATCCTATCAGGATATTGCCTTAAAATACGGACTTTCCATTGAGGATGCCAGAATGGTTCTTCCATCGGTACTTATTTATAAGACATTCTTAGAACGTTCTAAAGCAGATACCGTTTATATATGTGCGACGAATCTTTGTGATGGAAGCGTGGTGGATTACGCACAGGAAACAAAGAAGATAAAACTAAGCCATGATTTTTATCAGGATATTGTAGCTTCTGCAAAGTATATCGGAAAAAGATACCGTTATAGTAAAGTACATGCACAATATATTACAGATTTAGCGTTAGAGATTTTTGATAAGACGAAAAAGTTCCACGGACTTACACAACGGGACCGCCTTATTCTTGAAATATCTGCGATTCTTCATGATATTGGAAAATATGTTAACTTAAATGATCCAGGTAAGAATGGCTACCAGTTAATCATGTCCACTGAGATTATGGGCTTATCTCACAGAGAGAGAGAGGAAGTTGCTAATATTGTGCTTTACAATACACAGGAACTTCCAGATACTGACGAGTTAGATACTGCATTCTGGAGAGAAGAATATCTTCGGATTGCCAAGTTATCTTCTATTCTAAGGCTTGCAAATGCATTAGACAGAGGACATAAACAAAAACTTGAGAAATGTTCTATGGCAAGAAAAGGAAAGGAATTGATTATTTCCCTTGAAACAAATCAGGATATTACATTAGAGATTACCCGCTTTTCCAAGAAAGCAGAAACCTTTAGTGAATTTACTGGAATCACACCAGTATTAAAGCAAAAAAGAGCATTGTAGGGGAGGATAGAAGATGGACAAAAGTATATTTGACAGACCGGAGAATTTTACAAACCGTGAATTGAGTTGGTTAGAGTTTAACCAGAGAATTCTTGGAGAGGCAAGAGATCGCAAAAATCCATTATTTGAGCGAATGAAGTTTTTAAGTATCACTGCCTCGAATTTAGATGAATTTTTTATGGTGCGTATCGCTTCTTTAAAAGATATGGTCAATGCAGGGTATAAGAAGAAGGATATTGCAGGAATGACCCCGCAGGAACAACTTGGTGCATTGAATGAGAAAACCCATGCATTTTGCGAAAAACAGTATACGACCTATAATCGTTCTCTTCTTCCTAAACTTTCTGAAGCGGGGTTAGAAATTGTAACTTTTAACAGCCTTTCTGAAAAAGAAGAGGAGTTTTTAGAAGAATATTTCCATAAGAATGTATATCCGGTACTGACTCCGATGGCGATTGATTCTTCAAGACCGTTTCCGCTGATTCAGAATAAGACATTGAATATTGCTGCTTTGATAAAAAGCCGGGGCGAAGATAAAAAAGAAAAGAAAGACTACGATATTGCGACAGTACAGGTACCTTCTGTACTTCCAAGAGTGATTGTGCTTCCGCAAAAGGATGGAGGAAAAAGAAAATGCCGTGTTATTCTTCTTGAGAATGTCATTGAACATTACTTAGATGTTTTGTTTTTAAATCATGAGATTATCTGTTCTGCTCCATACCGTATTATGAGAAATGCAGATTTATCCATTGATGAAGATGATGCAGAAGATTTATTAAAAGAAATTGAAAAGTCTTTAAAAATGCGTCAGTGGGGCGAAGTCATCAAGTTTGAGTATGAAGAGCGGATGGATAGCCGTCTGGAGAAGTATTTAAAGAAGCAGTTTAAAGTGCATCCATGCGACATGTATGCTTTCAATGGCCCGCTTGACCTTACGTTCCTTATGAAATGTTATGGTATTGAAGGGTTCTCTGATTTAAAAGAAAAACCATATACTCCGCAGAAAAATAAAAAGCTTCGTGCAGATAAAAATATATTTACCCAGATCCGAAAGGGCGATGTGTTACTGCATCATCCATATGAAAGCTTCGATCCGATTGTGGCATTTATCAGGCAGGCAGCAGAAGATAAAGACGTGCTTGCAATCAAGCAGACTCTTTACCGTGTCAGTGGGCATTCCCCGATTATCGCTGCATTGGCACAGGCAGCAGAAAATGGAAAGCAGGTAACTGTATTGGTAGAGTTAAAGGCACGATTTGATGAGGAGAATAACATTAACTGGGCAAGAAAGTTAGAAAAGGCAGGCTGTCACGTTATTTATGGTTTGGTTGGTCTGAAAACACACTGTAAGATTGCACTGGTAGTGCGGAAAGAAGCGGATGGTATCCGCCGCTATGTGCATCTTGGAACAGGAAACTATAATGATTCCACTGCAAAGCTTTACACAGATACCGGTATGTTTACTTGCCGCGATGTTGTCGGAGAAGATGCTACAGCCGTATTTAATATGTTAAGTGGTTATTCCGAACCGGCAAACTGGAACCGTCTTATTGTAGCACCAATCTGGATGAAAAAGCGTTTTCTTGAGATGATTCACAGAGAGACGAAAAACGCAAAAGAAGGCAAACCGGCAAAAATTATCGCCAAATGCAATTCTCTTTGTGATAGAAAGATTATCCTTGCCTTATACGAAGCTTCCTGTGCAGGTGTACAGGTTGATTTGATTGTTCGTGGAATCTGCTGTCTTGTAGCGGGCAAACCGGGAGTCAGTGAAAATATCCGGGTACGTTCTATTGTGGGAACTTTCTTAGAGCATGCAAGAATTTTCTATTTCTATAATGACGGACATGAAGAAATTTATATGGGAAGTGCGGACTGGATGCCTAGAAATCTTGACCGCCGTGTAGAGATTGTTTTCCCAGTTGAAGAGGAAGAATTAAAAGAAAAAGCAAAACATATTTTGGATGTTCAGCTTAGTGACACATTAAAAGCGCACAGGCTTTTAGAAGATGGCACATATCAGAAAGTGGACAGAAGGGGAAAAGAGGCAATTGAGGCACAGAAGACTTTTTGCGAGGAAGCGATTGCTGCAGCAAATGAATCAAAAAAGAAAGTACCCAAAAAGAGAACCTTTGACCCTCGGTTTTCACCGCAGGAGGAGTAATGAAAAGATATAAAGTAATAGTGTTATTATTATGCCTTACCCTGTTTGCGGGAATACTTGCAGGGTGCGGCTCCCATAAAAAGAAAGAAAAATCCGAAGAAAGTACATCTACCTCAAAGGATTCAGGAGAATTAGATGATATTACTTTAGAGGGGATGGTTTCTGATGCTCTTTCAAGTATGACCTTAAAAGAAAAAATAGGGCAGATGTTCATTGTCTGTACCGATTCACTTGATTTTGATGCGGAGACAGAAGTAACAAAGAAGATGCAGCAGAAATTAGAAGAGTATAAACCTGGTGGTGTTATCTTTTTTTCCTATAATCTTAAAGACCGTGAGCAGGTAAAAAGTATGATTGCTGACATTCAGAAAAGTAATGATATTCCATTGTTTATTTCGGTTGATGAGGAAGGCGGCTCCGTAGCAAGAATTGCAAACTCAAAAAATATGCAGACAACTAAGTTCCCTGCCATGTCTGAGATTGGTAAGAGTGGGGACAGTAAAAAAGCCTGCGAAGTAGGAGAGACAATCGGAAAAGAAATCAGGGAACTTGGATTTAACCTTGACTTTGCACCGGTAGCAGACGTGAATACAAATGCAGAAAATACGGAAATCGGAAATAGAAGTTTTAGTTCTGATGCCAAAACCGTAGCAGGAATGGTATCTCAGGAAGTGAAAGGCCTGCAGTCTCAGGGCGTAAGTTCTACTTTGAAGCATTTTCCAGGACAGGGACAGTGTGGAGAGGATACACACAAAGGGTATGTAGATCTAAATGCAACAATTGACCGCCTCCGTGAAGTAGAATTCCTTCCGTTTGAATCTGGAATTGCAGCGGGAGCGGATATGGTAATGATGTCCCATGTTGCTGTGAGCCAGGTAACAGGAAAGGAAACCCCGGCTTCTCTTACAAAACTTATGGTAACAGATATTTTAAGAGAAGAATTACAATTTAATAATGTTATTATTACAGATGCTATGAATATGAAAGTTATCACAAAGTTCTATGACGCAGATCAGGCGGCGGTAATGGCAGTTCAGGCTGGAAATGACATGATTTTAATGCCGGATAATTTTGAACAGGCATTTGAAGGTGTATTAGAAGCAGTGAAAGACGGCACGATTTCTGAGAGTAAGATTAATGAGGCGGTAAGCCGGATTCTTTCCGTAAAAATCCGCAGAGGAATCCTTCCAACAGATTCGAAACTATTTCGTCATAATGCAGGAAAATAATCTGTAAAATTCATAAAAAATACTATATAAAATACACATAAAATTTGTGAATGGTTCTGAAATCTGAGAAATGGCTTGTACGGACACTTATTTTATGTTAGTATACAATCGTTTCAATTATATTCACTAATGAAATTATGGAGGAAGAAAATGGCGTTTGATATGGAAGAACAGTTTTCTGAAGAGTGTGTGGATTCTGGAATTCACGAAGAATGCGGAGTGTTTGGAGCATATGATTTCGACGGAAATGACATTGCTTCAACAGTGTATTATGGGTTGTTTGCTCTGCAGCACAGAGGACAGGAAAGCTGTGGTATTGCAGTTTCGGATACCAACGGCCCGAAAAAGAACATTCAGGTTCATAAAGGAATGGGCCTTGTCAACGAAGTGTTTAGCAGTGAAAACCTTGAGAAATTAAAGGGAAATATCAGTGTGGGTCATGTCCGGTATTCAACTGCAGGTTCTAGTACCAGAGAGAATGCACAGCCGTTAGTACTGAATTATTATAAAGGTACGCTGGCTCTTGCACATAATGGTAATCTGGTAAATGCATTAGAACTTCGCGAGGAACTTGAAAAGACAGGCGCTATTTTCCAGACAACGATTGATTCTGAGGTAATCGCTTACCATGTTGCCAAAGAGAGAATTTCTTCCGCAACAGCAGAAGAAGCGGTACTTGCAGCAATGCGTAAGTTAAAGGGAGCCTATTCTCTTATCGTAATGAGTCCGAGAAAGCTGATTGGGGCAAGAGATCCATTTGGTTTCAGACCTCTTTGTATCGGCAAGAGAGACAATACATATTTCCTTACATCTGAGACGTGTGCCTTAGATACAGTAGGGGCAGAATTTGTAAGAGATGTAGAACCAGGAGAAGTTGTTACCCTAACACCGAGTGGAATTGTATCAAATAGGGAACTTTGCTTCAAAGATTCTTCTAAGCAGGCAAGATGTATTTTTGAATATATCTATTTTGCAAGACCGGATGCAGTCATTGACGGGGTTGGTGTTTATGCCAGCCGTATTAAGGCAGGAAGATTCCTTGCTATGGATTCACCGGTAGAAGCAGATATGGTTGTTGGTGTTCCTGAATCAGGTAATCCGGCAGCACAGGGATATGCTATGGAATCTGGTATTCCTTACGGAACAGCTTTCATTAAAAATTCTTATGTTGGAAGAACGTTTATCAAGCCAAAGCAGAGCATGCGTGAGAGCAGTGTACAGGTAAAGCTTAATGTGTTAAAAGATGCTGTAAAGGGTAAGAGAATTGTTATGATTGACGATTCTATCGTTCGAGGAACAACTTGTCATCGTATTGTTCGTATGTTAAAGGATGCCGGAGCAAAAGAAGTTCATGTAAGAATCAGTTCTCCTCCATTTTTACACCCTTGTTATTTTGGAACGGATATTCCTTCCGAAGATCAGTTGATTGCCTATGGTAAGACTTTAGATGAGATTCGTGACAGCATTGAGGCAGATACATTAGCTTATCTTGGAATGGAACGTTTAAAAGAACTTAACAACGGACTTCCATACTGTGATGCATGTTTCAGCGGTAACTATCCGATTGAACCGCCAACACAGGATATCCGTGGAGAACAGGGATAAATTAACTAATAGAAAATCAAGTGGCAATTATAAAAAATCAGGAAAGGAAAAGCTATTTAGATGCAAATCATCTAGCATATACACATTTGTATATGTTTTTAGTAGCAGGTATAAACAATGTACGACAAATATCAGAGTCCTCTCTCAGAAAGATATGCAAGTAAAGAGATGCAGTATATCTTTTCTCCAGACAAGAAGTTTAAGACATGGAGAAAGCTTTGGATCGCATTAGCAGAGACAGAATATGAGTTAGGTCTTGACAGTGTGACAAAGGAACAGATTGAGGAGTTAAAGGCCCATGCCGATGACATTAATTTTGATGTGGCAAAAGCAAGAGAGAAAGAAGTACGTCACGATGTTATGTCCCATGTATATGCATATGGTGTACAGTGTCCAAATGCAAAGGGAATCATCCATCTTGGAGCAACATCCTGCTATGTAGGTGATAATACAGATATTATCATTATGACAGAGGCTCTCAAGTTAGTAAGAAGCAAGCTGATTAATGTCATTGCAGAGCTTTCTGCATTTGCTATGAAGTACAAAGACCTCCCTACACTGGCTTTCACACATTTCCAGCCAGCGCAGCCAACGACCGTTGGAAAGAGAGCTACATTATGGTTACATGATCTTATGCTTGATTTAGAAGACTTAGAATATGTTATCAGCACAATGAAGTTGTTAGGCTCTAAAGGAACAACGGGAACTCAGGCAAGTTTCTTAGAGTTATTCAACGGAGATCATGAGACAATCCGTAAGATTGATGGAAAGATTGCAGAGAAGATGGGATTTGATGCATGTTATCCAGTTTCCGGACAGACATATTCCCGTAAGATTGACAGCCGTGTACTTAATGTACTTTCTGGAATTGCACAGTCTGCTCATAAATTCTCTAATGATATTCGTCTTTTACAGCATTTAAAAGAAATTGAAGAACCATTCGAGAAACATCAGATTGGTTCCTCTGCAATGGCTTATAAGAGAAATCCTATGAGAAGTGAGAGAATTGCCTCTTTAGCAGATTATGTAATGTCTGATGCGATGAATCCGGCATTCGTAGCATCTACACAGTGGTTTGAGAGAACATTAGATGACTCTGCTAACAAGCGTCTTTCTGTACCAGAAGGTTTTCTTGCGATTGATGGTATCCTTGACTTATATCTGAATGTCGTAGATGGTCTTGTAGTATATCCAAAGGTAATTGAAGCACATCTTATGAGAGAACTTCCATTTATGGCAACAGAAAATATCATGATGGATGCAGTAAAAGCTGGTGGAGACCGTCAGGAACTTCACGAAAGAATTCGTCAGCACTCTATGGCAGCAGGTCGTGTTGTAAAAGAAGAAGGTAAAGAGAATGATCTTCTTGAAAGAATCGCAGCAGATTCAGCATTTGGAATGACAATGGAACAGCTTCAGGCCATCATGAAACCAGAAAACTTTGTTGGAAGATCTCCAGAGCAGACAGTAGAGTTCATTACAGAATACGTTCAGCCTGTTCTTGACGAGAATAAAGACATTCTTGGAATGAAAGCAGAGATTAATGTATAAAAATACAGAAACTTCGGATTGACATGCTAGAAAGAAATCCGTATAATACTAAGGGTTATCGGCAACGATAACCCTTAAGTTATGTAATTTATAAAAACAGGAGAAAGAATAACCCTTAAAGTTTGGAAAGGTGGTTGTCAGTTGAGTAGCAAAGATACAAAAGAAACGAATGTACTTGCCCAGGCTTCAATATTGATGGTGGCAGGTATCGTGACAAGGATTATCGGTGTATTATATCGAAGTCCGGTTACAAGTATTATAGGTGATGAAGGTAATGGATATTATAGTATTGCTGTGAATATTTATACGATGATATTATTGATATCTTCCTATAGTATTCCTATGGCAGTTTCCAAGGTGGTTTCGGCCAAGATGGCGGTACATCAGTATAAGATTGCACATAAGGTATTTAAATGTGCACTTATATATGTTCTGGTAATAGGTGGGATTGCCAGCCTTATTACTTTTTTTGGAGCCTCTGTATTAATTCCTTCGAATCAGCCTAAGGCGATTCCTGTACTTCGTATTTTAGCTCCAACTATCTTTTTCTCCGGATTTTTAGGGGTATTCCGTGGATATTTTCAGGCACACAGGACAATGATTCCGACTTCGCTTTCTCAGATTGTAGAGCAGGTGGCTAACGCAGTCATTAGTATCGGGGCTGCCGTATTCTTTATTCATGCATTTGCAGGTGGGGATGCCGATAAGATTCCAGTATTTGGTGCGATGGGAAGTGCCGCAGGTATTGGGGCAGGTGTTATAACCGGTCTCTTATTTATGTTGTTTATTTACTCCTGTAATAAAAAATATTTTAAAAAAGAAATTCAAAAAGATGATACGGGTGTTGACAGTTCCTATAAAGATATCTTTAGGATTATCTTTATGATGGTAACACCGGTAATTTTAAGCACGTTTGTCTACAATATCAGTACGGTAGTTGACCAGACTTTATTTATGGATATTATGGGATTTAAAAGAATGGCTTCTGAAACAGCGGCCTCTTTATATGGCGTGTTCTCCGGAAAATACTGGGTGCTCATCAACGTGCCGATCGCGCTTGCAAATTCTATGTCTACTGCTATGATTCCTGCAATTTCCGGCAGTTATGAGTTGAAAGACTATAAAAAATGCAGGGGGCATGTAAGGCAGGCAATTCATTTTACAATGGTTATTAGTATTCCTGCTGCAATTGGAATGGGGGCGCTTGCCTATCCAATTATGGAAGTGCTGTTCCCACAAAAAGCAACGATTGATCTGGCAGTAAGTATTTTACGCACTGGCTGCATCAGTATTATATTTTATGCACTGTCTACAGTAAGTAATGGAGTATTGCAGGGAATTGGAAAGGTAAATATTCCGCTTCGTAATGCAGCGGTTTCCCTTGTCCTTCATGTTGTTCTGCTTACACCGTTGTTGTATTTTACAAACCTGAATTTATATGCGCTTGTATTTGCTACGATGTTCTATGCTTTCCTTATGTGTCTGCTGAATAATTTGAGTGTACGCAAGTATTTAGGATATCATCAGGAAATGAAACGAACATTTATGATTCCATTACTTTCTTCTGTAATTATGGGAATACTCTGCTATGTATTTTATCAGGGAATCTACTTGATCTTATCAGGAATATTCGGAAGTTTTATTCATTTAAGAATTCTTGTATTTATATGCTTGATGATTTCAGTAGGCTTTGCGGTTATCGTATATTTCGTTCTGGTACTTAAGTTAAAGGGAATTACAGAGGCAGAACTTCGTAACTTCCCGAAAGGAAATATGCTTGTCAGAATGGCAAAGAAAAGTAAGTTATTGTAATTATTCTTTACTTATAAAGCAAAGTAAGTTATAATTAGTGTGTTTGGGTGATGGGACAAACCACATCCATAAAAATAGTAAGTTTTTAAAGCTGGGAGGAATGAGCTAATGGTAAAAGCAATCGTAGGCGCAAACTGGGGAGATGAAGGTAAGGGTAAGATTACTGATATGCTCGCACAGGATTCTGATATTATTATCCGTTTTCAGGGTGGTGCCAATGCAGGCCATACAATTATAAATGATTATGGAAAGTTTGCACTCCATACATTACCATCAGGTATTTTCTATGGACATACAACAAGTATTATCGGTAACGGAGTAGCACTGAATATTCCTATTCTTTTTAATGAGTTAAAAGAGATAACTTCTAAGGGGGTTCCTGCACCAAAGATTTTAATTTCTGATCGTGCACAGATTGTTATGCCTTATCATATTCTTTTTGATGAATATGAAGAGGAGCGTCTGGCAGGTAAATCTTTTGGTTCTACTAAGTCTGGTATCGCACCTTTCTATTCTGATAAGTATGCGAAGGTTGGTTTCCAGGTTAATGAATTATTTGAAGAAGAGGCAGTACTTCGAGAAAAGATTGAGCGTGTTATCGTACAGAAAAATATCTTATTAGAGCATCTTTATCACAAACCATTAATTGATGCAGACGAACTGTATAACACATTAATGGAATACAAAGAGATGGTTGCTCCTTATGTATGTAACGTATCTGCGTACTTAGATAAGGCAATCAAAGAAGGTAAAAATATTTTATTAGAGGGTCAGTTAGGAACATTAAAGGATCCAGATCACGGAATTTATCCAATGGTAACATCTTCTTCTACATTAGCAGCATATGGTGCGATCGGAGCAGGTATTCCTCCATATGAGATTAAGAAAGTTGTTACAGTATGTAAGGCATACAGTAGTGCAGTAGGTGCTGGAGCATTTGTAAGTGAAATCTTCGGTGATGAGGCACAGGAACTTCGTGTCCGCGGTGGTGACGGCGGAGAATTTGGAGCAACAACAGGACGTCCAAGAAGAATGGGTTGGTTTGATTGTGTTGCATCTAAATACGGATGCCGTCTTCAGGGAACAACAGATGTTGCTTTCACTGTAGTAGATGTACTTGGATACCTTGACGAGATTCCTGTATGTACAGGCTACGAAATTGATGGTAAGGTGACAACAGAATTCCCTGTAACAAATCAGTTAGAGAAGGCAAAACCTGTATTAGAAGTACTTCCAGGATGGAAATGTGACATTCGTGGAATTAAGAAGTACGAAGATTTACCAGAGAACTGCCGTAAATATATCGAGTTTGTAGAAGAACATATTGGATATCCTATTACTATGGTTTCTAACGGTCCGGGAAGAGATGATATCATCTACCGCGGATTTGAGAAATAATTAAATAAATATACTCTTAGGAATCTTTCTAGAGTGTGTTTGAAAAATGTTTTCTGTAAGATGTGCAGATTGCAGGAATGATTTCCCAAACACGCTCTAGGTTTGCTTTTTGACTGGGAGAATTTTTCGTACTAAAGCAGGAACAGAAAGATTCTAAAAGTATATAGGATACCAAAGGAGGTAATTCATGAAAATCCTGACAATTGCAATTCCAAGTTACAATTCTATGGATTATATGAGAAACTGTATTGAAAGTCTTCTTCCAGGTGGGGAAGATGTAGAGATATTGATTGTTGATGATGGTTCAAAAGATGAGACTCCTGCAATCGCAGATGAATATGAGGCGAAATATCCGGGTATTATTCGTGCGATTCATCAGGAAAACGGTGGACATGGAGAGGCAGTGAATGCCGGACTCCGTAATGCAACCGGATTCTTTTATAAAGTAGTAGACAGTGATGACTGGGTAGACGCAGAAGCTTACCAGAAGATACTTGCCTTTTTAAAAGAGGCAGTGAAAGAAGAAGAGCCTCTTGACATGCTGCTTTCAAACTATGTTTACGAGAAGGTTGGAGCAAAGCATAAAAAGGTTATCCAGTATCATTCTATTCTGCCGGAGAATCGTTACTTTGGATGGGAAGAGATTGGACATTTCCATGCCAGCCAGAATATTTTGATGCATTCGGTGATTTACCGTACAGAGCTGCTTCGGAGTTTTCAGTTTGAATTACCAAAACACACATTTTATGTAGATAACATTTTTGTATACTGGCCATTGCCATACGTTAAGAAGATGTATTATCTTGACGTAGATTTTTATCGGTATTTTATTGGGCGTGATGACCAGTCTGTCAATGAAAAGGTAATGATTTCAAGAATTGACCAGCAGATTCGTGTGAATAAGATTATGATTGACCTTTATGCAAAGCATGAGAGCATGCTTTCCTGTCCACAGCTTAAAGAATATATGCTTCATTATCTTGAGACGATTCAGATGGTAACCTCTGTGCTTCTTATGAAGATGAATACATCAGAATCAGAGGCGATGCGAGATGATTTATGGCATTATCTTGAAGAGAAATCTCCAGATGCTTATAAAATATTAAAAAGCTCTGTTCTTGGAAAGTTTACTAAGTCCCACAATAAGCTGAGTCATAAACTCACGATGGGAGGATATAAGATTGCACAGAAATGGATTGGATTCAACTAAGAAGTCTTATAAAAATGATATTTTGCTGATTCTGTTTTTTCTGATTATTGGTATTGGTGCCTTTGCTTTTATGCAGCTTCAGAGAAAGAGAGGAGCAGAGGTAAAAGTCAGTGTTAATAATAAGGAATATGGAACATACTCTTTAGATAAAAACCAGACTGTTACAATCGGCGAAGATGACTGGGAAAATATTCTTATCATAAAGGATGGGAAAGCCAGTATGGCAAAAGCAGACTGTCCAGATAAGATTTGTGTCAATCATGCAGCGATTAGTAAAAAGGGAGAGACCATTGTCTGTCTTCCTCATAAAGTGGTTGTAGAAGTCGTTGATGAGAATGGAACACAGGATGGGAATCAGATAGATATTATCAGTAAATAACATCAGTTGATATAATTTATTATTTAACAATAATAGATTGGATTGCATACAATATTGTTCTATTTTAAATACAGTATTGTAAAACTACACAAAAAAATTGCAAATAATTGCATAATAGCGAAGTTTTTTTATATAAAATATGGGAAATGGCGAAGTTGCTAATCGTTAAGAAAATGACGATTCTTGATTTCGCCCTTTTTTTCTTATATTATTATTAATGATTTTATATCAAATAATGAAATGCTTTCGTAAGAATTTATGTGAGACTTACAAAAATATGCATGCACTATTTGATTTAAAAAATTTTAGAAAGAAGGTAAAAAAATGGGACTACTAACATTTAAAGGTGGCCTTCATCCGTATGATGGTAAAGAGTTAAGTAAGGACAAACCAATTACTGAATATTTACCACAGGGAGAGCTGGTATACCCTTTAAGTCAGCACATTGGTGCTCCTGCCGTTGCCTGTGTAAAGAAAGGTGACAGAGTTTTAGTCGGTCAGAAAATCGCGGAGGCTGGAGGATTTGTTTCTGCCAACATCTATAGCTCTGTTTCTGGAACGGTAAAAAAGATTGAACCAAGAATGACAGTTTCTGGTAACAAAGTGAACTCCATTATTGTAGAGAATGACGGAGAGTACGAAACTGTTTCCTTCCAACCAGTAACAGAAAAGACAAATGAAGCAATCATCAATGCAGTAAAAGAAGCAGGTATCGTCGGACTCGGTGGTGCCGGATTCCCTACGCATGTAAAGCTTTCCCCAAAGGAACCGGAAAAAATTGATACAATTATTATCAACGCAGCAGAATGTGAGCCATACATCACTGCCGATTATCGTTGTATGATGGAGATTCCGGAACAGCTTATTTCTGGTCTTAATATTATGCTTTCCTTATTCCCTAAAGCTAAGGGTGTAATCGGAATCGAAGATAATAAGCCAGAGGCGATTGCAAAGTTGACAGAAATGTGTAAAAATGAGAGCCGTATTGAAGTAGCTGCATTAAAGACAAAGTATCCACAGGGTGCAGAGCGTTCTTTAATATTTGCAGTAACAGGTCGTGCCATTAATTCTTCCATGCTTCCAGCCGATGCCGGATGTATTGTAGATAACGTGGCAACTGCGATTGCGATTCATGAGGCAATTACACTTGGAAAACCCCTCTTTGAGAGAGTAGTAACTGTAACAGGAGATGCGATTAAGAATCCTGGAAACTTTAAAGTAAAGAACGGAACAAATGCTGCAGAATTAGTAGAAGCAGCAGGCGGATTTAAGTCTCAGCCAGAAAAAGTAATCTCTGGCGGGCCTATGATGGGTATGGCTTTATCTACATTAGATGTTCCTTGTGCAAAGACATTCTCTTCTCTTTTATGTTTCACAAAAGATGAAGTGGCTGCTTGTGAGCCAAGTAACTGTATCCGTTGCGGGCGTTGTATTTCCGTATGTCCTGCCGGCCTGATGCCTACAAAGCTTTCCGAAATCGCAGACCACGGAGATTTCGCATTATTTGATGAACTCAATGGATGTGAATGTGTGGAATGTGGATGCTGTTCTTACATCTGCCCGGCAAAGAGAAGATTAACCCAGTCTATGAAGACAGGTCGTCGTGAGGCGATGGCTCTTCGCAGAAAGAAGAAATAAACATAAGGAGAGGTGAAAAAATGAACGAACAATTATATAACGTATCAGCCAATCCTCATGTAAGGGATAAGGCTTCTACACATAGCATTATGCTTGACGTAATTATCGCTCTTCTTCCAGCAACATTATTTGGTTTCTGGAACTTCGGAGTAAAGGCAATCATCAATACAGTAATCTGTGTTGCTGTCTGTGTTCTTGCAGAATATGTATGGCAGCGCTGCATGCACCAGAAGATTACAATTAAAGACTGCAGTGCAGCACTTACTGGTTTATTATTAGCATTAAACCTTCCGCCAGAAGTACCATTCTGGATTCCTGTTATCGGTGGTTTATTCGCAATCATCGTTGTAAAACAGCTTTTTGGTGGTTTAGGCCAGAACTTTATGAACCCTGCGCTTGGAGCACGTTGCTTCTTATTAATTTCTTTTGCAGGAATTATGACCAACTTCTCCTATAATGGATTTGGTGGAAGTTTTGATGCGACAACAAGTGCCACACCTCTTGCTGCATTAAAAGCAGGAGAAGTCGTAAACTTAAAGGCTATGTTCCTTGGTAATACTGCTGGTACAATTGGTGAGACATCTGCACTCTTACTGCTTGTCGGTGGTGTATATTTAATTGCAAAGAAAATCATTAGCTGGAGAATTCCAGTATGTTATATTGTTACACTTGGTCTTTTTGTTCTCCTTTTCGGTGGACATGGATTTGATATGACATATCTTGCAGAACAGTTATGTGGTGGTGGATTAATGCTTGGTGCGTTCTTCATGGCTACAGATTACGTTACATCTCCAATTACACCAAAGGGACAGATTGTATTTGGTATCTTACTTGGTATCCTGACAGGAATCTTCCGTTTATTCGGTGGTTCCGCAGAGGGAGTTTCCTATGCGATTATCTTCTGTAACCTGTTAGTACCATTAATTGAAAGAGTTACAACTCCTACCGCATTTGGAAAAGGAGGTAAGAAATAATGAATTCTTTAGTAAAAGATGCTTTAAAGCTTGTTATTATTACTGTTGTTGCAGGTCTTGTCCTTGGTGCAGTATACGGAATCACAAAGAAACCTATTGCTGATCAGGAAGCAAAGGCACAGATGGAAGCATACAAGGCTGTATTTCCAAAGGCAAGTGATTTCAAAGATGTTGACGGATTCTCCGAGGAAGCAGCTTCTAAAGTGATTGCTTCTTATAAGAATACTGTTGATGGACATGAGAGCGATGTTATCTCTTCTGCAGTAGAGGCAGTAGATGCTTCTGGCAAAGCACTTGGTTACATTTTCAATATCACAACTTCTAAAGGATACGGTGGAGACATTCAGCTTACCGTTGGTATTCAGTCTGACGGAACAGTAAGCGGATATTCCGTACTCTCTATCAGTGAGACAGCAGGTCTTGGTATGAAAGCCAAAGATGACCCAAGCTGGGGCAAACAGTTTGCCGGTAAGAAAGCAGATGCTTTCTCTGTTGTAAAAGATGGTTCCGGTTCTGGAGATGACGCAAAGATTGATGCCATTTCCGGTGCAACAATCACAAGTAAAGCAGTTACAGGTGCTATGAATAGCTGTCTTGCTTATTTCCAGTCATTAGAAGGAGGTAACTAAGATGAAAAATAATAGTGCTTTAGAAAGACTTTATAATGGTATTATCAAAGAGAACCCTACCTTAGTTCTTATCTTGGGTATGTGTCCTACTCTTGCGGTAACAACATCAGCAATCAATGGTGCAGGTATGGGACTTTCCACAACCGTAGTATTAATGTTCTCCAATATGATTATTTCTATTCTGCGTAATTTTATTCCGGATAGAGTTCGTATTCCTGGATACATTGTAATTATCGCATCCTTAGTTACAGTAGTACAGTTCCTCTTGCAGGGTTATGTGCCAGCATTAAATGATGCTCTTGGTGTATATATCCCATTAATCGTAGTTAACTGTATTATTTTAGGACGTGCAGAATCCTATGCAAGTAAAAATGGTCCTGTTTCTTCTTTCTTTGATGGACTTGGAATGGGTCTTGGATTTACAGTATCCCTTACTATTTTAGGTGCGTTCCGTGAGTTACTTGGTGCCGGAACAATTTTTGGAAAGACAATCTTATCTGAATCTTTCTACACACCAATTACTATTTTTATTCTTGCTCCTGGTGCTTTCTTTGTACTTGCCTGCTTAGTAGCTGCAAGAAATAAGATTATGAACCGTAAGGTAAAGAATGGCGAGATGGAAGAGATTCCTGCAGGATGTGGCGATTGCTCTGCCTGCGGTAATTCCTGCTGTTCGAGCAAGAGTTTCTTTGATATGTCTGTAGACAATAAAAAAGAAGAAACAAAGGCTGCTTCTGAAGAAAAAGCAGAGAATAAATAGAAAGGGGAAGGATTATGAAAGAATTAATATTATTAATTATCAGTGCCGCTATTGTTAACAATGTAGTACTGAGTCAGTTTTTAGGATTATGTCCTTTCCTCGGAGTATCCAAAAAGGTAGAGACTGCCGGTGGAATGGGAGCAGCCGTAATCTTCGTTATTACAATTGCTTCTTTAGTGACATCATTAATTTACAAGTTTATTCTTGCACCACTTGATTTAACTTATTTACAGACGATTGTATTCATCCTCGTTATCGCTGCACTTGTACAGTTCGTAGAGATGTTCTTAAAGAAATCTATGCCAGCTTTGTATGAATCATTAGGAGTATATCTTCCACTGATTACAACAAACTGTGCCGTACTTGGTGTAGCTTTAAACTCTGTACAGTATGGATATAATATTTTACAGTCTGTAGTTTATGGTCTCGGTATTTCTATTGGATTTACAATCGCGATTGTTATCCTTGCCGGAATCCGTGAGAAAATGGAATACAACGACATTCCAGAGTCCTGGCAGGGTATGCCTATCGTAATGGTAACAGCCGGACTTATGTCTATTGCATTCTTTGGTTTTTCAGGAATCATTTAATTAGGAGGGACAAAAATGAGTATAAGTGGAATTATCCTTGCGGCAGTAGTTGTCGGTGGAACCGGACTTGTTATTTCCATTCTCCTTGGCATTGCTTCCGAGAAATTTAAAGTGCCGGTAGACGAAAAAGAAGTTGCTGTAAGAGAGTGCCTTCCGGGAAACAACTGTGGTGGTTGTGGATTTGCCGGTTGTGATGCACTTGCTAAAGCAATCGCTGCTGGAGAAGCTCCAGTTGGAGCATGTCCTGTAGGTGGACAGCCAGTAGCAGATAAAATCGCTTCTATCATGGGTGTAGAAGCTGGAGCAGGCGAAAAACAGGTTGCATTCGTAAAATGTGCCGGAACCTGCGATAAGGCAAAATCAAAATACAAATATGCTGGTAATGAAGACTGTGTTTCTGCCATGAGTGTACCTGGCGGTGGACCAAAAGCCTGCAGCTTTGGCTGTACTGGTTTTGGAAGCTGTGTAAAGGTTTGTGACTTTGATGCTATTCACGTTATCAATGGCGTTGCTGTAGTTGATAAAGAAAAATGTGTTGCCTGCGGTAAATGTGTGGCAACTTGTCCGAAATCTTTAATCGAGCTTGTTCCATATGCAGCTCCTCATAAAGTACAATGCAACTCCAAAGAATTTGGTAAAGCAGTAAAAGAAGTATGCTCCGCAGGATGTATCGGTTGTAAGATGTGTACTCGTGTCTGTGAAGCAGATGCGATCACTGTTGAGAACAACATCGCAAAAATTGATTACAGCAAATGTACCGGATGTGGAAAGTGCGCAGAGAAGTGTCCTGCTAAGATTATTCTTTAATCTGTATGATTTAGTTGATGCTAAATTCAACAATGCCCCGGCATTCTTGAATTTACGGAGAAGATTTTTTCTTCTTCTCATATGTCTTTGAAAATACTTGTTGCAAGTTATGAAATATAGGTTGCTATAGTAATTTTTCAGCCATATTCTGGAATATAGTTTATTGTAAGAAACTTAATAAAAACGAAAGAAAAGGCAATCTATCTTAACGAAAATGCAAGACAGATTGTCTTTCTTTTTTCACATTTATCCTGTATAGTAGTTGAGAAAAGGAATCTGTCATATACAGAGAGGACGGGAGGCTTTTGTATGGCTTATCAGAAATTTACAGGAACATATCAAAGTTCTGATCATATAAACAGAATACATTATTATATCTATGAACCGGAGACAGATCTTCGTGCTATTTTACAGATTGTGCATGATTTTGGAGATTTTGTGGAGAGAAATGAGAATTTGATTCGTTTTTTTACAGATCATGGCGTTATGGTTTGCGGATGTGACCATATCGGGCATGGACGTTCTTCTAAAAAAGAGGACTATGGCTATTTTGGCAGCAAGAATGGATGGACTTATCTGGTAAAAAATACAAAAAAGCTGACACACTATATGAAAAGAGAATATCCAGATACACCGTATTTTATCTATGGACACGGACTGGGATCTCTCATTGTGCGAATGGATTGTATCCATGAAAAAGGCATTAATGGAGTGATTTTGTCGGGGACTAGCGGTAAACAAAAGTATTGTTGGAGAAAGATTCTTTTAGCGGCCCTTTTGAAGAGGATTTGGGGGGCGGAACACAGAAGTGTATATCTTGAAAAAGATATAGAAAAACGTTTAAATCATCGTTTTTTAAAGGAACAGGACACATATTCCTGGATTGCTGCGAATGAAAAAATAAGACGAGAATATTCCAGGATTTATTCTGAACATCTTCCTGTTACCGTAGCAGCATATGAAGATATTTTAAAAATGCTTGCATTAGTCTCCACCAGGAAATGGTATCGTTCCGTAAATGAAGATATACCGATTTTGTTGCTTGGCGGAAAAGAGGATCCTATTGGTAATGGCGGAAAGGGGATATTGGAAGTACACCGGCAGTTAGAAGACACTCGTCATTGGGTGGAGTTGCATTTATATGAAGGGATGCGTCATAATATTTGTGATGAAGTGCGAAGAGATGAAGTATATACAGATATGCTTCAGTGGATGAAATTGCATATGAATGAGGAATATGAACTGCAATAAAGAAATTTATAATAAAAAGAACTTATAATTCCATTACGATCACAATATTTTGCTCCTAGAGCGTGTTTGAAAAATCATTCCTACAATCTGCACGCCCCAATTTGCGGTATATTTTGCCTTCATTCAGTTGACGTAGCCCGCTACGCCGCCCTCATTCAGGCGAAATCTCCCACAAATTGTAACGCACATCTTGCAGAAAGCATTTTTCAAACACCCTCTAGATAATAAATGAATAGCATATAGATAGCATTATTTTAAGAAAGCCCTCATAATTTAAAAGAAAGGGCTTTTTTGATGCGTTTTTGGGAACTTAGTAATAAAGATGTGATTAATTGTAAGAATGGACATCGCTTAGGCTGTGTTGGAGATTTAGAAATTGATGTATGTAAATTATGTATCACAGATTTCTATGTTCCTACGGGAGGAAAATATTGCGGTTGTCTTGGCAAAAAATCAGAATATAAAATTCCGGTCGGAGCAGTCATTCGAATAGGCGTAGATAGTATCCTTGTAGATATTGACGAGAAGAAATGTCTTGTAAAATAGCTATTTTTCTGGTATAATAACCGGCACGATAAATGTAAACATAAGAGATAGAAATACTGGAGGATAAGATATGAAATGCCCTTTTTGTGGATTGGATAACACCCGTGTAATTGATTCAAGACCTGCAGATGATAATTCATCCATACGACGGCGAAGACTTTGTGACGAATGTGGAAAAAGATTTACTACATATGAGAGAGTAGAGATTATGCCACTCACTGTCATAAAAAAAGATAAAACAAGAGAACCATATGATCGTTCTAAGATGATGTCCGGAATTTTGCGCGCCTGTCATAAACGTCCGGTATCTGTAGAGCAGATTGAACAGATGGTGAATAAGATAGAGAATGAACTTTTTAATTTAGAATATAAAGAAATTGAAAGTAAGCAGATTGGCGAGGTGGTCATGGAGCATTTGAAGTCCTTAGAGCAAGTTGCGTATGTGAGATTTGCTTCTGTTTACCGTGAGTTTAAAGATGTGGAAACATTTATGAATGAACTCAAGAAGATGTTGGATAATAACCGTTAAATAATAACTTGTGTGGCTAAACAGACGCCCACTGGAAAATAAATAAAGCATATTTGTGGCCTCGGAGCAAG